>Ga0102589_1002135_pt1 | contig 23812 bp, 25 predicted proteins | sample AraplaMF_Col_mLB_FD_76858 | JGI IMG/M metagenome (GOLD analysis project Ga0102589, IMG submission 76858) | Arabidopsis root microbial communities from the University of North Carolina, USA - plate scrape MF_Col_mLB | ecosystem: Host-associated > Plants > Roots > Endosphere | place: USA... | reverse complement strand
CATTTCATCTCACACGAAACGAAATGGCTACCCTTCTTCTATCACTAAGAGGATGGAATACGAAAAAGCCTCTCGGTATTTTACAAGAAGCTTGGGCAAAGTCACATAAAAAAGATATTGAAAGCGGCCAAAGCGTAACTGCTTTTATTACTACCGCACTTTCACCTATTTTTGAAAAACTAATTAAGATTGAAGATACGGACGTTGGTTTTTCATTAAATGAAATAGTTGCGCTTGGAAATCAGATTGAAAATACAAGTTTCTCAGTCACGGCCATGCAAAACTGGGTAAAACGAGATATTAAAGAAATGATCGGCTCCCCTCAAAAAGGGAAAAAATATTCAATTGAACAAGCAGCCTTACTATTCATTGTCGAAGATTTAAAAACAGCACTTGATTTTGAATCCATTCGTAAGCTATTACGCCTTATCGTAAATGACCCAGCCGATCGAAGTGATGACTTAATCAATCCTGTTCATTTATATGGAGCATACTCTTCTCTATTTGAAGAACTCAATCAAGGGAACTGCTTACAACTAAATGCAACAGATACAATCCATACAATTGAAAACATCGTAAAAGAAAGAGCTGATAAAATTGCAAGCAAGTTCGATCAGGTTAACAACGAACAACGTGAAGCAATTCGTAACGCTATTATTATCGCTACATTATCTGTGCATACCGCTTATGTACAAATGTTAGCAAAACGTTACGTAACAGCAACTTTATTTTTACAGAACTTAGATGTGAAACCGTAAAAAATAGAAGCAGAAATGCTTCTATTTTTTTATAATGAAAACAAACATCCACCTGTTCTAAATATATAACAGATGGATACTTGTTTTTCTATGTATTAATTATGAAAAAAACATAATCGCCTATTATTAATTCAAAAATGCTCATCTCATTCTCTTAAATTTCGAACAAATTTTCTCGATAAATTTTATTCATTCATCTTTGTAACTCTTTACAAATTTCGATTTGAGCTTTTGAGCTATTAGCAAAACTTAACCAACCCTGACTCACATTATTAATGTTTTCAGTTACCAAAAGTTCAACGATATCTAGATGTGAAATATTCGTTGTTATCGGTTTATTTATACCATTAACTTTAACACCTGACATATATTTAGCAATCTCAGGGTTTAATGCGAAAGCAAAATCAATTACAGTAGAACCTTGCGGTAAGTTCACGGAATCTAACTTAGGAGTAAATGCTACAATGTTATCTTGGAATAGTTCATATGATACTAAATCATAAAATTCAATCGCATCTTGAGTTACTAGATCATTTGTCTTAATGAAATGATCCATCAATTTATGAATTATATTTTGCATCTCCTTATCAGTTATACTTTTTGTAAGTACATGAAATACTCCTTTATCTCGTATCTCCTGATTTATTTTTGTTTCAATACTTATCACTATTTCATGGTTATTGATCACCACTTTAGTCTTTAAGTATCTGTTTAATACATCACTTTCAACTGCTATATTATCTTCAAATTGATACGGAATTGGTTGGTATAGTTGATGTATAACTCCCAATATTTTATAACAGTCTAAATTATTTGAGGCCGTGATAACTATTTTGGACACTGCTGTAATGTCTTGAATATCTTGGAGACGAGAATAAGCTGTATAAATAGGGCTTACTTCATAGTTAACTTCAAATATTAAAGATGAATTTAAAAAATTATTTATATCTTGCATGATATTTTGAGATAAACCCTCTAATAACTTAACATAATTTTGTAAAAGAATTTTCATTCCCTTATATTTAGAATGGTTAAGATAATAAAAACCTAAATCTTCTAACTCGTGTTGGATATGTGATAGCCCTAGTCTTTTACATATCGGAGCGAAAATTTTGAGTGTTTCATTTGCATAAGGAACTTGTTTCTTTACAGCTTTCACCTGTAAAGTTCTCATGTTATGTAGACGATCTATCACTTTTATAATAGCTACTCTTATATCTCCTTGCATAGCTAACAATAATTTCTTTAAATTTGTTGCTTCATACTCTTCTTTATTACGGATTTGTTTTTTATCAATTTTAGTTAACCCTTCTACAATATCTGCAACTTTTTTACCGAATATATCACGTATATACTCAATTGTATAATCTGTATCCTCCACTACATCATGTAGTAATGCTGCAACTAAAGTTATACTATCTGCCTTACACTCTAACAAAATCTCTGTAACTGCAAATGGATGAGTAATATAGGGCTCACCCGAAATGCGAAATTGGCCTTCATGAGCTTTCTCGGAAACTAATATAGCTTTATGTAATTGTTCTAATTCTGCTTTATGTAGATATGAGGCCTTGTCTAATAATGCTTTTTTCATATTTTCACCTTCATCACGTTAATTTTCTATAAAATTTTATTAACATTATAATTCGTTATTTGAAAGTGAAGTACCTGTCTAGTTGATAAGAGATATTTATATTTTTATTCTCCTTGAATTATTTTTAAATTCTTGAACCTATAAGCCACCCTTTGAAATACTTTTTTATCAACCGAATTATATCTCTATCCTAAATAGAAAATGGTCCATAAATTTGATTCTTATTATGCTTATATTATCCTTCTTACTGTGTAAATTAAATGCCCATATCATTATAGGGAATTTCCAACACATTATCATTTACTATAATACTTATCGGAGACATAAAAGAATTGAAATAGCAATCCCCTATACAAATAAGGTATAATCTACACATGGTGAATCTTTTATGTTATTAAGTATTAGATTTACCTATTCAAAAATACATAAACTAGAAGGTGCAACAATGGTAAGTAGTTTTATTCATTCAGTATTAACGTTTTTTGAAGGATTAGGTTATTGGGGCATTATGCTTGGACTTATGATTGAGATTATTCCAAGTGAAATTGTCCTTGCTTATGCAGGATTCCTAGTATTCAATGGGAGTATCTCATTTGTAGGTGCAGTTGTATTTGGTACAATTGGCGGTGTTATTGCTCAAATTTTTATTTATTGGCTCGGACGATACGGTGGACGACCTATATTAGAACGATACGGAAAATATATTTTCATTCATAAAAAACATATAGATGCAGCTGAAGATTGGTTTAATCGGTACGGGACTGGTGTGATTTTTACAGCACGCTTTATTCCAGTAGTACGTCATGCGATTTCAATTCCTGCTGGCATTACAAAAATGCCATTACTACGCTTCACTACATTAACAGCACTTGCAATCATTCCTTGGTCTATCATTTTCATTTATTTAGGTGAAAAATTAGGTCAAAATTGGGAGAATATAAACGATATTGCGGGACCATATGTGAAATCTTTCGCAATTGGCGGTGTCATACTTATCTTTCTATACTTCACTCTTAAAAAATGGACAAAAAAACGTAAAAATCTCGCTTAAAATAATAAAAACCGCTAAAAATTCATTACGAATGTTAGCGGTTTTTATTATAGACTTGATTATGAATTAAAAATTGGATTATTTCTTCTTTATGCCTCAAGTCATGCTGAATGAGTGATGAAAAATAATGATTTAGCCTTACCTTTTTAGTACCAATTTGAAAGTCATCATTAAAATTATCGGCAGGAATTCGCTCAATTTCATCTACTAATTGCTTACGAGTATAGCTAAATTCGTTAATAAGTTCTTCTCTTGAAATACCTGATCTCGCATAAATCATTGCACTCTTATTTATTTCCTCTACATCTATTGGAGAATGAGGCACTGATTGAGTACTAACAAAATAAGGAATTCGATACTTCATTACAAAATCATCCCAAATAATAAAATGTGAAATCACATCTGCAATTCCCCACGAACCATTTTTAAATGATTGAAACCATATATCATCATGTACTTCCTTCAATGTTTGACACCATTCTATTATATTTAATTTTTCTTCTAAAATATTTTCTTTTTTCATTATGCATTCCTTTCTCGCATTTGTAATTCATTCATATTAATGTTTTCTAGAAATTGTATAAAAAGCCTCCATAATTATGTGGATAAGCAACAATTCACTCGTCCATTTCGTATATTAACTCTAAAAGGAGTGATTTCCCTATGCATTGGCAACAAAAAATACAATACTTAATCGGACGCCCTATCGGTATTTCCTTCATAAATGGACAGGGAACTTCTGGTGTATTATGTTCAGCACATGATGGTCAATTATATGTGTATGAATACCTTTACCAAGCTCAGTTCGCAATGAAGCATTATGATTTTAGACAAATCCAAGATATACATGCCTTTCCGAATTGTCCACATCAAAATCCTCTATACTAAAAAAGGAACAGCTTATAGCCGTTCCTTTTTCTCCACACTTATTTTGCAGTATAAAAGTTTTGCACTGCTTCATCAAAATAAATCCAGCCTTTCCAGCCTAAATGAATTGTATCTTTTAAGAAATACTTATCATATTCATGGCCAGAGAAATCAACTACTGGGTATCCTGCTTTTTCAACTTGTTCCCGAACTTTTTTATAATACACTTCACGGCGCTCTTTAGGGAAACCAGCGTAATCATACCATGGTCCGTTTACAGGTACAGAAATAAAGAGCGGCTTAACATTTTTCTCTTTAAAAATATTTAAAACAATTTGTAAGTCATCATATTCAGGTGATTCTTCATACGATTCATTTGCTCTAAAGTTTTTTAAACCTTTTAATTTTTTCTTTAAATTATGTTTATAGTAATACGGATTTTCAATTCCAAATGTGTTTGTAGTAGATTCCGCTTTCCCTTCTTCTTCCGCATGTTTACGTGCGTCTACCCAAGAAATTGAACGTAATCCCATATTTGTTTTTTCTTTCATCGGTTCAATCTTAAATAAGGAGTTAAATAAATCTCTATGATCTAAAATATTTCGATGCATATAAGCAAGTGGTTTAACTAAACCTGCTTTTACGTTATGTTTCGTATCATTATATACAATACCTTCTAATGAATTTTTTAATATATCATCTTCTTGAACAACTTTATAATCTAATAGTCGTTTCGCAATTTGCTTCTTCATTTCAGCATTTATTTTATCATTAAAAATAAAATGATATGCTTGTTGCTTAGAGAAATTGTTCGTAAAATCCCCCTGTGATACCCCAGTCCTTGTAAACCATTGTGGTGATAAAACAAAGACTACCTTTTTACCTTCTAATCCATCCATAGTAGACGTCATATTTAATATATGAGCTAAACTTTGCGTACCGCCAATCCCCATTAAATATGGCGTAAAACCTGCTGGATTTACTTTAAAGTAATTAGACGGATGATATGCATCCATTCGTAAAAATTCAGATGAACCATACATTGGTAAATACTGCGAATTCTCTAACATTTTCCGCTGCAAGAATACACTTTGTAATTTTTCTTTTTGTAAGGAGGTTGCTGCATCTTCTATCTTCTTATCACTAATTAGTGACACTAAACTTTTCGATGGGATGAGTATGATAATGAAAACAAGCACACACGCTAAAATTATCGGACCAAAAGCATGCTTCATTTTCATCGTCTCTTCCTCTTTCTCTCGCTATTAAATTGTAACCCTTGTTTTTGACACGTCATTTTTTTCTCCTTTTTCTCTATACATGTTCCATTCTATTTATCTATTATATACATGTATGTATTTCTTTCCTTGTCCTATTAAGTCCCATAGAAATAGCACAAGAAAATGTTTCCATAGAAACACGTTAATTATACAAGATTCTACATAAATTTCACACTGGAATTTTAGTAATAATTTTATTTTTAAACAGTGAAAAAACATATAAAATGTCTATAATCCATCAGATGATGAATTAAATTCAAAATAAGATACGTCCACTATAATCAACATCATTCCCTTCCAAACACTATTTATAGCCTAGTAAATCATACCACAAACTATATATCTAACTTTAAATAAGAAAAACAGACTATCACACATGTGAAGTCTGTTTCTCCATACTTTTATTTTTGTACATCTGCCCATTTTAAACTTGTCGCTGGACCGAATTGATGTACATATAAATCTTTCACATATGGCTTTTGTAAGTACGATAATCCTCGCTGGAATACTGGTGCAATTACTGCGTCATCAAGTAACATTTTCTCAGCATCTTGCATTGCTTTCCAACGTGCTTTTTCATCATTACCTAATTCTGTTTTAATCTTCTTAATTAACGCATCATATTCAGGGTTTGCATATTCTGTATTGTTCACACTGCTTCCAGAAAGGAATACTTCTAAGTAAGTCATTGGATCTGGATAATCCGGTAACCAGCGTGATAGTGACATTTCATATTCTTTCTTCTTCTCTAACGCTAGTTTTTGCGTATGCGGTTGTAATTTTACATTTACCTTTAAGCCTGGTAAGTTTTTCTCTAGCTCTTCTTTAATGTATTCTCCTACTTTTTTGAAGTTTTCTAAGTCATAGTTTAATAACTCAAGCGTCACTTCATTTGTACCTGTTTCTTGCTTCGCTTTTTCCCAATATTCTTTCGCCTGTTTTACATCAGTTTTATTAAACTCACCTGCTGTACTTCTAAAATCTTTTTTATCTGGACCTTTTAAAAATCCTTTTGGTACATAATAGTTAGCAGGAACTGAACCATCATTTAAAAATGAAGTCGCAAGTCCTTTCTTATCAAACACTGTACTTAGCGCAAGACGTGCATTTTTATTTTTAAGAATCGGTACATTTTCATTGAATCGGAAGAAGTACATAACCGGATCTGTATATTGTTTAAGCTCTTTATTATTTTTATATTTATCTACGAATTCTGTTGAAATGACAGCTCTATCAACTTTATCTGTTTCATATAAATTTACCGCAGTTGAAATTTCTTTTACAATTTGATAGTTTATTTCATCTAGCTTCACTTCTTTTTTATCCCAATACTTATCGTTTTTCTTCATTGTAAAACTCGCTTCATGCTTCCAATCCGATAATGTAAATGGCCCGTTATATACCGCTTTATTTGCTTCTAATCCGTATTTATCACCTTGTTCTTTTGCATATTTTTCGTTAATTGGATAGAAGGACGGTAAAATAAGTAGTTTTGTAAAATACGGTACAGGATGCTCTAACTCTACAATGAACGTTTTATCATCCTTCGCTTTCACTCCTAATTCCTCTAACCCTAGTTGTTTCTTATTTATTTTCTCCGCATTTCTCACATCGTATGCAATGTATGCATATTGAGAAGCTGTATCTGGATTAATAAGCTGCTTCCAAGCGTATACGTAATCTTGTGCTGTTACTGGGTCTCCGTTAGACCATTTCGCATCACGCAAGTGGAATGTATATGTTTTCCCATCTTGACTCACTTCATATTTTTGTGCTCCAGCTTCAATCAGTTCATCATTTTTCGATAAACGGAATAATCCTTCCATTACGTTATTTAAAACGTTAAACGATACTGCATCTGTTACTTTCCCTGAATGTAAAGACGGGATTTCACCTGTTTCTAGTAACTGTAATACTTTTTTCTCATCTTTCGGCTTTGTCGTTGTTTTTTCTTTTGCGCAACCAACTAAAAATGAAGAAGCTAATAAAGTACTAACTAATGAGTAACGAACAACTTTTTTCATTTAAAAACCCCCTCTACTTTTTAAGGTAAGTAACGACGAGCACCAGCGTATTCTTCTATATATCCTGGTGTATTGAGCGGTATAATCTCTACTGATCTTTCAGCTCTCGGCGAGTGAATCATATTTCCGTCACCAATATACATCCCCACATGATGAACACTACCTTTTCCTTGATCATGTGCAAAGAAGATTAAATCTCCTTTTTGTAAATTCTCTTTATCAACTGCAACTCCATTTCTCGATTGCGGACCTGAATCTCGCGGAATTGTAATACCGTGTGATTTATAAATTGTATGTGTAAATCCAGAGCAATCAAATCCGAATCCACTTGTACCAGCCCATATATACGGTAATCCTAAAAACATTTTTCCTGTATTTATTAAATCATCGACCGTCGGAGTTGGAATATCATTTTGAGAACGGTAAACCGTGCCATCATTTTTTCGTAGCCAAGCTTTCTGTCCATTTGGTAACAAGACGCGATATGAAATCGTATCTTCATTAAGTAACGGCAATCGCGTATTATAGCTCACTTCAAGCGATTTATGTTTTTCAGAAGGATTTATATATAAAATGGCTGTCGGTTTTGTTACTAATACGAAAGGTTCATCTGTTTTATCTGCAAATTCTTGATTATATGTTAACTGTTTTTCAGGCATCCATCCTGGGTAACCCTCTTCATTTCGAGGTGTCGGCTGACCATGGACTAACACTTTCACCCAGTCCCCTTTTTTATCCACAACTGTTACTTCTTGACCTAATAGCGCTTGCGTTTCTAATTTATTTGCATTTGTTAACCAAAGTTTCTCATCAAGCGTCATTGATTTCGTCCACTTCCACAAATCAACTGGATTTGTAGCGCTCGGTGCATCAATTGGTCGTAATGAATCAGGTGCGGTCCAAAGTGTTGCGGCAGATACATCGATAAACGCCTTACTATCTTTCTTCTCTTCAGCATTTGCTGATGTAAACGATGAAAATATAAATAAAGTTGTTAAAAATGCAGTTCCTACTTTTTTCATACATATCCCCCTTAAAAGATAGTTTACTAGTCTTTTTTCCTAAGATTTACTATTCACTGTCGATTGAAGGTTTACCTTTGACCCAGAATAAGTCATGCCTTCTGGTTCTTCCATTAACCAAAGCGGCGCATCGAGATCGAAGTAATGAATATTAGGGTGGGCAGCTGCTAAATGGGCTACAGCGCTAACGGAAAGTGAGGATTCCATCATACTTCCGACCATGCATTTTACCCCAGCTGTTTCGGCGATATCGGCAATACGCCACGCTTCACGTATGCCACCACATTTCATTAATTTAATATTAATTAAGTCTGCATATCCTCCTTGAACGATTTTCAATGCATCACCCGCTGAAAATATGCTTTCATCTGCCATAATAGGCGTTTGTACATGATCTTTGACGTACTTTAATCCATCCCAATCTTTCGCATGAACAGGTTGTTCAATAAATTCAATATTTAAATTGCGATTTTCCATCTCTTTAATGATAGAAACTGCCTCTTTTGGATTCCATCCTTGATTTGCATCTAATCGTAACGTTATATTTTTAGGTACGCTATTCCGAATCGCCTCAATACGTTCTAAATCTAAAGGAGCAGATTTCCCCACTTTAATTTTTAAAGTTTGAAATCCTTTTTCTACATGTTGCTTTGCCTCTTTCGCCATAATGAAAGGTTCATCTACACTGACGGTAATATCTGTATGAATTTCTTTCTTCCCACCTAATAATGCGTAAAGTGGAACGTTTTGATATTGACAATACACATCATATAAAGCGATATCTACTGCCGCTTTCGCACTTGGATTTCCAATACAACTCATTTGAATGTGCTGTAGTAACTGCTGAAATTGAATAATATCTTGACCAATTAAACAGGAACGCATCGGCCCTAAAATGGCTTCTTCAATCCCGCTTGCGAAATCACCCGTAATAACTGGCGTTGCGGCTGCAGCACCTTTGCCAACAATCCCTTCATTTGTATGAATAAATACATCTATACTTTCAATTTCGGTTACGGTACGAAGAGCAGTTTTAAACGGTGTATGAAGATTAACACGTCTACGATTTACTTTTACATCTGTAATTTTCATATTGTTCATCCTTTCGTTGTCTAACAAAGTGGAGCTTTAATCTTTAAAAAAAAAATTATGTTTTTACATACAATTCATTTCCTCTTTCACTTACTTTCAATGCAAGAGATTAATATGAAATAAAAAAATCCAGCCATAAGAAGATTCTTACGGCTGGATTTTGTCTAGGAATGTGTAGACAAAGCAGCGATTTGATTATATTTTTTCTGCGCATCTTTTAACGCTACAAGTAGTGCCTTTTGAGACGAACCGAAATAACGATCTTTTATTTCCATTACTAACGTTGGATCATTAATATTTTTATGTAGAAACAAATATTTAACGAATTGAGATGTTAATGCAATTGTCGCTGAGCAATCTGCATCTACAATTTCCCCAGTTTCCTTAACAAGCACAAATGCTACAAAATAGCTTTTAAACTTTTCAGTAATGGGATTATTTTGAGGTGCTTTCGCATCCCCTACGACATAAATTGTATTTGAATCATACACAGCTATCTTCCTTTCTAATACGGGATAACGGTTTCCTTAATAGTCGTATGAGTGATTAACTCAACGTTGATTAAATAATGTATCCGCTTATCTTGTATTATAATACAATTGACAGAATTTTAACAACATTTATTTCAGTATATATTCCATAACTATAAAAACAGCTCACACTCTTCATTTTTACAGTATGTAATTCTTTCTTGTACCATGCCATTCGTACATGAAAAAACAGTTAGCTATCGCTAACTGCTCAAATTACACTACTTCGGCAACACAAATATAGTTTCATTTGACTTAGAAAATTGATATTCTTTTCTCGCAAACTTCAAAATTTCTTCCTCATCGTCTGTTAAATTTTCTATGTTAGTCTTTAAAGACGCCTCATTTTTCTTTAAAGAAACCAATTGTTTTTCTTGATTTGTTATTGTATCTTTTTTTTCTACGATTATTTCTTGTTGTTTCGTTAAAATAAATTGCACGTACAAAGTAGCTGCCGCAATAAATATAAACATGAATACAAATCGCCTTAGTTTTTTCTTATTAATTGCTCGATTCTCATTAGTCTGTGATAGTTGTTCTTGTATATTAGGAACATTTATTCGCTTGAGTTTCCTCATTATGAAATCCCCCTAACACATATATTTTCACTACCATCGGCATAATCTCTTACTAACTTTAATTCTATTCTTATAAAATAAGCTCCTTCACAAAAATATCTCACAAATTAACCAATTAAAGATAGCATTCGACGACATTTCCATATTTACATTGCATTTTTTTATGTATGCTGCCATAAAATAGTAGTTTCTGTTATTCTTTTTCTACTATTGTAGAAGAGTTTTTTTACATACGAAATTTCTCCTTGTAATAACATGCTTACAAGGAGAAAAAGATAAATTGTCGTATATTCGCTAAAACTGAAATTACTGTTTCTGAACTAAAGTTTTAAGCATAGATTACCTGTTACGAAACTTTGCTAAATATAAAAAGCCCAAGTTGGGCTTTTTATTTTACAAATCAATATCATATTCCATGCTTTTTGCCGTATCCTCAGCAATCTCCACACCTAACAAATTTTTCACAATATGAAATGACATGTTAATACCAGCTGAAATACCTGCAGATGTAATAATGTGACCTTCATCTACAAATTTCACATTCTCCATTACTTCTACATTCGGAAAATCTTTTTTGAAAGTTTTAATACTAGCCCAATGCGTTGTTGCTTTTAAGCCTTCCAGTAGACCGGCTTTCGCAAGTAATAATGCACCCGTACAAACTGAAGTCATTAGTTTTACTTCTTTCATTTGCTGACAAACCCAATTTATTATAATATCATTTTTCACTTCGTTTTCCCGAGCACCTTTACCACCTGGAATGATTAGAATATCAACTGGTGGTAAATCCTCAATACTATAATCCGGCTTCACCTTTAATCCGTTTCTTGCTGTAATCATTTCTCCATTTTGGCTTACTGTATAAACAGTAAATGGTTTTTCTTTATCCACTTCGGTTACAGAAAAAACTTCAAATGGTCCTGCAAAATCTAACACTTCTACATCATTAAATAAAAATATGCCTAAGCTCCATTTATTTATCATACGTTCACTTCCTGTTTTATATGATGAAAAAGGTGATCATACCCTTTTTCTAACGCTATATCATACGCTGTTTTTCCATCATTTTTCTTAATCGCTTTATTAGCTCCATTTTCAAGAAGTAGCATAACTATTTCTTCACTTCCTAATAATGCTGCTTCATGTAACCCTGTCCAACCACCACTTTGTATAACATTTATATCCGCCCCTTTTTCAATTAAGAAAGCAACAAGTTCACTTTGCTTATTCGCGATGGCAGCTTGTAAAGGTGTATTTTCATTTTCGTTTTTTGCTCTACTATGTATATCTGCTCCACTTTCTAAAAGAAAACTTGCTATCTCTTTTTGTCCAAAATAAGCCGATAAGTGAAGTAGAGTCCAGCCATCGTCACTAAATTCGTTAACATCACTTGGATTCGTCTTTATAAACTCCACCACTTCTGCCTTATTATCACTTATAACAGCTTGTACTATTGATTGTAAAATCCCCATAATAATCTCCCATCTTTCAAATATTTAAGCATACTCTTCTATATGTTCTATTGATTATTATATTTACCTGTCAACACATTAGTTTACATAATAATATTATCTATTTTTGTTTTAAAATAGTGAGAACTATGATTTAATTTCAACATATCAAATAATATTATCCCAATAAAAAAACAATCCATTTTTAAAATGGATTGTTTTTTTATTTCTTTTTTATGCAGTTTATTTTATTTTTCTATTTCCGATAATGATTTCATTTCCATTAATAAAAATGAAATGCGAATATTTAAATGCGAATTGCGGTATGTTTTTCATTTGAAAGCTAATTTCTAACTTATCCTTACATTCGAAAAACATGAATGTAAACCTTCTAAAATCAGCACTCTTATCATACCAATCTATAACAATTCTGTCTTCTTCCCTTACCTGTTTCTTTTAACACATATGATTTTAAAACGAGCGACGTTAATGAATCCGTTAATGTTTTATATGATAAATTAGATAATGCTAATAGATCGTTCGTATATAACATTCTATGCTTCTCTAATAATAATAGTACTAATCGTTCAGACGGTTTTAATGCCTCATCACTTTCTAGTATAAAGTCGATATTTTTCATTTCTCTAATTATTACTCCTTATATAAAAAAATAATTACGCAACTAATTTAATATAAAAATAATACACAACAAAACTCGAGGTATATTAAAATAACATCGTTTCAAAACACTATTATACTATAACATAGAAAAAGCATTTCCCGAAACAGGAAATGCTTTTTTAAGTTACTTATTGGTTTCTTCTCAATTAATATGTTCTACCTTAAATATTTCTTGCAATATGCGGCTTACTATAATGACTTGTTCCACCACCGCCTACTACTACTTTACCGCCTTTTTCAAAAATTAATAATTTACTTGAACCATCTGCAAGAAGTACTATTACTTCGGCATTGTTACTTGTTGCTACATAAATTACATAACCACTTTTTGATATACATGTTGCCCAATTTGCATCAAATTCTGATCTTACTACACGATTGGAATACACTTGATTTTCAACTCTATCTTGTGCTTCGTTTTCCAAAATTTATCCCCCCTACTTCTCTAAAATATCATTTACAAAAAATAACGGGTCTATTTAAAATAGTAACTCCCTTTAATATAAGTAGTATATGTAGTTAGTAGAAGGATGCTTGGACAACTAGAACGTAATACCATGTAAGTGATATACAATTGAAATAAGGCAATCGATACTGTATCGATTGCCTTATTTTCATAAATAATTCTTTATTTTTCGTTTCGCACCGCTTCAAAAGTAAACATTTGATTTGCATTTGACGGTTCTTTTTCATAAACATAGTCAGCGGAGCACGTAATGTTAGAGAAACCTATACTTTCTAACATAAGTTTAAACTCTTCTATTCCATACCAGCGCACCGCAAAGCGTTGCAATTCCGTTTGTACTAACTGCCCTTTACTCCATTTTTCATATTTTAAATATGATAGAGTAACTTGGTTCAGCCAATCTATTTCAATTGATTTATTTTCTAATGTAATTCCGTCTCCACTCGGCAAAGAAAAAGTCGATGTATGAATTTCCCCAGTTTTCCAGTCATGCGGAAGCATAATATCTACAATTAATCGCCCGCCTGGATTAAGATGTTCATAAAAACATTTCAATGCGTTTATAGCATCTGTACGATTTTCAATTAAACAAAAAGATCCAGTAGGAATGATAATTGCCTCATATTTATGTGGTAGTGAAAATTGTTGTAAGCTTCCTTCAAATAAATTAGGATGTAAGCTTCTCTCTTTACATCGCACGCGGCACGATTGTAGCATTTCAGGTGAATAATCTATTCCATCTACTGTAAAACCAGCTTCAAGAAGCGGGATGATGACGCGCCCTGATCCTACCGCTGCTTCGAGAATTCTTCCGTTGCAATTTTTTAAACGTTCTTCGTAATACTCAATATCACCATTTAAAGAATAACCAACAGGCTTAGTGAAATCATAAAGTTCCGTGCAAAGTGTACTATAAAAACTAAACATTTATTTTCTCCTCCGTTTTTTACGTACGGAAGATTTTCTTTCAATTAATCTTCCTGTACCTTTATTTTTAATAAAAATTCGAAAGAGCTGACTGTCATAATAAATCACTCGCTTTCCATATAATATAATCATATTATATTATATTCTCATCAAAATGAAAATTCAGACTTCCACAAAAAGGAGGATATGATGAATTCATTAATTATATTTCTTTTACTTCTTATTGCATTAAATGCACTAATTTTCTGTATAGCAAAGAAGTATAAACGAATATGGAAAATTGCCAGTGGCATTTTCATACTTTCTTCTCCCATTGTTTTCTTCACCACTTTGCACATTATTGGTGAAAAAGTAGGAGATGGATTCGCGGGAGGCTTTGCTGACCTTACCTTTAGTGGTCTATTAATTATGAATGCAATTTTTTATTTATTATAAGCATTTTTGTCTCTTCCAGTAGAAAATCATAATAAACTCCCCTTTTCAAAATATAAAGAGCTTACTTTGCAGTAAGCTCTTTATCCATAACTATTTATTTCACAATTGGCAATGTCACTTCACTTAATTTCACTGTAAGCTTCGTGCCCGCTTTCGGTCTAATTGTATAATCATAGTCACTAGCGATTAAAACGACTCCAATTTGATGCCCCGCTTTAAATACGTAATCATCTGGCTGCATGTCCCATGTAAATGTATAATCTTTACCTGGTTGAATCGCTGTTGAGTTTTCTATACTCTTTAAGTTTTGTGGATCCATCCAGCCTCTCGTTACAATCTCCGGCTTCGCTCCTCCATAATCAACAAGTAAAGCAGTTAAGTTCGATACAGATCGATCAATATTCCCTGTAATTGAAATCTTTGGTGTACCGCTTATACGCGTATCTTTTTGCAGTACAGGCATTGTATACACTAATCGATTGGCTACTTCGAGTTCTGGGTTTGCTACTAATTGGTTTGATTTCATTTTTGCATCATCTAAGAATGAGAAAACTTTATTTACAGAACCTCTACTTAATGGTAAATTAACGGCTTTGTTACTTAAATACATACGAACTTTTGACGGCACAGCTGTTGGATCCGGCCAGTTTTTTAATTTTTCCCACGTTTTATTTTCACGTTGTACATCAACCATTGGTTCATTCATAATTCCATTTTCAATTCCATACAACCAATAATCGAGCCATTTATTTTGTGTTCTTTGCCAGTCATTTGTTGATGTCCCACCGTGTCCACCTTGATGTAACCACATTTTACGAGGAACATTATTTTCTTCAAGTGCATCCCACCATTGCGCGAACTGCTTCGTCTTAACATTCCAATCATTTAAACCATGAACAACAAATACGCTTGCTTTAACGTCTTTAGCATCTTTTACATAATTACGTTTATCCCAAAAATCATTATAATTACCAGTTTTCCGGTCCTGTCCTGCTGTTAACTCTTTTATTACTTGTCCGCAAACTTCAGGATTTTCTCTTGTTAATACTGCTTCTGCCATATTATCTGTATCTTCTCCTTGATATCCACCTGGCGCAATGACTGCACCATTTGCACGATAATAATCATACCAACTACTAATAGCCGCGATTGGAATAATTGTTTTTAATCCTTCAACACCAGTCGTCGCAACTGCATTCGGTAACGTACCATTATAAGAAACACCTGTCATACCTACATTTCCTGTAGACCAATCAGCCTTAACCTCCTCACCATTTTCTGTATATGCTTTCGCACGTCCATTCACCCAATCAATGACAGATTTCGTTCCTAATATTTCTTGTTCGTCTCCAGTAGTCGGACATCCATCTGATTTTCCAGTTCCAATACTTTCACCTAAAATAACTGCATAGCCTCTTGGTACATAGTAATTTCCGTATGAACCAAGATTAACAGCTCCATACGGTTTGCCTTCATACGCATACAATTCTTCATCTACATTATATACAGGAACATCTTTTAAACCTGCTCGATATGGGCTCATTTCATATATAACGGGTACTTTTACATTAGGATCTGTTTTTGGGCGCATAACTTTTACTGACACTCTGTCTTTTTTACCATCTCGATCACTATCAACTTCCGTTTCTACAAATAGATTTTCGATAATTGCTTCATCAAGCGAGTAAATCGGTTTTGTCATCCCATTTTCTAATTCGATCTTCATATTAGCTTGTAACCCTTCTGAAACTTTCCCATTTAACTTCACGTCATTCTCATTTATGTATTTTGTTTCTTTACTGTCTGCATGCGCAGTTATACTAGAAACTCCTGAAGTGACTGATAAAGATAAGATTGTTGATAATGTAATTGCTATTTTCTTTTTCCCCATACTCTTTCCTCCCCATTTATTTCTCCTTTTACTATACAATAAAATTACTGAAAATTCAGTTTATATTTTATACAACAACTTGAGAAATTTGTAGAACACCCTTCCAACGGGCTTTCAAGGTTATATATTTTGAATTACTACTTACCTATCATCAATAAAAAACATCGCCTATTAATAGACGATGCTTCTACTAGTATTGAATTAATCGTTCTTCATATTTATATAAAATCGTATCTCTCCCTCTATAGTAGAAACTCCATAGTCAAAACCATGTCTTTCTAAGATGCTTTTCACGATTGCTAAACCTAGTCCTGTGCCTGAATGATCTTTACTGCGAGAAGATTCTAAGACGTAAAAAGGTTCCCAAATTTTATCGATATCTTTCATACATTCTACATTCATACCATTTTGAATTTGAAAATATACACTTTCATTTCGTTCTTCTAAAGTAATTTTTATATGTTGATTTGCCGTATATTTTATCGCATTGGATATTAAATTTTGAAACACCATTCTCATTTTATTCACATCTGCATACACAACTGCATCACCAATATTATAGTTGACATGCAAATCAATTTCTTTCGACTCTAACTCAATCTTATGCTTATGTAATATACTTTGAACTAGTGATTTAATAGAGAATTTTTCTTTTTGTAAAACATCTCTCTCTAGTTTAGAAAATCGTAATAGTTCTTCAATTAAGTTCGAAATGTGATCAGTTTGTTTAATAATAGTATCTATGTATGTACCATCATCCAAACCATCTTTGATTCCCATAGAATATGCTTTCACTAATGCGATTGGTGTTTTTAATTCATGCGTCACATCACCCATAAATCGTTTTAAATGTTCATTTCGATCTGTTAAATTTTGGTGCGCTTCATGTAATTTATCACTCATGATATTAATACTATTAGCTAAGTCTCCAATTTCATCATTTGTTTTCACTTTTGTTCGTTCAAATTTCAAATTTGAAATATCTTCTGCAACATCACTTAATTCTTTCAATGGTCTCGTAATTGTTTTTGAAAGTATCCATACAAGTACGATAATAAGAAAAATCGTAATACCTAATATGTACAAATAAAATGAATTTAACGTTTTTATCACTTCATTTGAATGTGCAATCGAAACTCCTACCAAAATCAACTTATCGTCTTTCGCAATGTATTTTACAAAAAAGCTAGATTTCATCTTCTCTTGATCATATATTTTATTCGATTGCCCGAAGTTCTTTACTTTCATTATTTCTTCTTTAGTAATCCAGAGTTTATTAAGGGCAACTCTTTTCTTTGTAAGTTGCATACGTAACTCATCATTAATATGATCTTCTGAACCGTTTATCGATGTATACGCAATCGTAACATTCGCCTCATTTTCAATACTAGAAATTGCTTCATCCAGTTGAGAGCTCGGTATGGATTGTATTTGTGCTGTTATGCCCTCTAAGCTTTCTCGCGTTTTGTATATATTATATTTCGGTAAAAGATAGTTAATTAATAATAAAGAGATTGTAAAAATAAGAATAACAGTTAAAGAAATGCTGAGAAATAGCTTTTTTCCAAGTTTATTCACTCTGCTCCTCCAAACTATATCCTAGCCCGCGGTGCGTCTTTATAATATTTTCTCCTACTTTTTTACGTAATCTTCTTACATGTGTATCAACAGTTCGCTCTTCTCCAAAATAGTCAAATCCCCATACGATATCTAACAATTTTTTACGAGTTAAAATCATACCTTTATGATTTAAAAAACACTTTATTAATTCTAGCTCTGTTTTTGTAATATCTAACTCTTTGTCATTTTTATAAACTTTATTTTTAGCGAAATCTATTTTCAAATCTTGAACTTGAATGACATCATCATGCTGTATTAGCTTTTTCGCTCTAGTTATTAATACGCCTGGATGAAACGGTTTTTTTACATATTCATCTGCCCCACTTTGAAGCGCTGCTAATTCATCTTCGCTCTCACTTTTCGCCGTAAGCATTAATACTTTAACGCTTGAGCTCTTTTTTATTTCCTGACAAACAGTAATACCACTATGTTTTGGCATCATCCAATCTAAAATAGCTAAATCAATTTTCTCTTCATAAAATATTTGAAGTGCTTCCTCTCCATCTTTCGCTAATAAAACCTCGAAGCCTTCTTTCTCAAAATAAGCCTTTAAAATCCTTAACATATCTTGTTCATCATCTGCGATTAATACTCTCATACATGATCCTCCATTACTTTTAAACAAAAACCAATTGTATTATACAACTTCTTTGTTACATCAATGTGACAGAAAAATATTTGAACCTTTTAAGGGTATAGTAAAGACGAGGTGTTGTACTATGCTGAAAAAAATCGGGGTCATTACTCTACTTTGTTTTTTATTATCGACAAATGTTCTTGCAAATAGTAATCAACAAATTGAAGTGTTTGATTGTCAAAAAGAAATGGTCGTTCAAAAACAATCTTTAGATCCAGCTATTCAAAAAGAAGCTGTTCAATATGCTAAATCCATTACTGGCCCGTTCAAAAACTTAAACGTCGTTCCAAAAGATGGTCACATGATAAAAATCCCTTTATCTAAACCAGTTTCTATTACGAATCAATGGTTACATACAACAATTGATGAAGTACTTATACTTCTCCCGCTTAATCAAAAGCCTTATATTATGCTTTACGATGATGAAAATAACCCGCACTTTTATTATGTGAAAGGTGATCCGAAGGGACTATTGAAAGAAATGAATGTTAAACATAATTGACTAGAAAAAAGAGACTTCATAAGCTTATTTTTCGAAGCAGAGGTCTCTTTTTTTACTAATATAATACTTTAAAGTGACTAGATCCTTTATAAAATTCTCCTTTCACAAATCCATTTGCATTATAAAACGCATCACCTTGTTTCGTATCCGTATGCAATACAAACACTTTAAAATACTTTTCTGCATGAGATAATAGTTGGTTTAATAACAACTTCCCTAGCCCTATACGACGATAGTCCTTTGCAATATAAAATCTCCTTAATCGGCCAATCTTATTATTTTCTGTATACGGATCCTCATTTAGCCCTACTATTCCAATTAACTTTTCCCTTGAAAAATACCATATAAACATTCTCCAGTTTTATTAAATGTGTTTATTTTATTTTCATATTCACTTATTAGTTTTATTAGGAAATTAAATCCTTCTTCTTTGCTTTCTTGAACAAGATGATCGTGTTCATATATCATTAAATCTTTAATTTGTTGAATACGTATATCTATCAAATCTATTCCTCCTATGTGTGAAAATACATAAAAATGCTCAAGAACTATTTATTCTGAGCATTTTTATGGTTGTTACTTTATTCAATTCGTAGCATGCGTATTTTGCACTTTAGATAAAATACCCTTAAGCTCCAGTAAATCATCTATTACTATATCCGCCTGAGCAAGTTCATCTTCTTGTGCAAAATCAAAATTACATCCAATCGCAATCAAACCATTATCTTTAGCTGCATTTATATCAGATAAACGGTCGCCAACTACCGCTGCTTCTTTTATATCATATTTGTTCAAAATACTTTTTACTAAGTCGCTTTTATTAAGTGATTTTATTTGTTCAATACTAAATGTTTCAGTAACCCATTGGTCTAAATCATAATAAGATACGATTGCTCGTAAATATTCAGTTAAACCATTACTAGCAATATAAATTGAACAATTATTTTCTTTTATATATGCAAACACTTCTTTTACGTTCGGGTATAAAGCACCTTTTCCACTTTTAATGTTTTCAATTAGTCTTTCTAAAAAATATGCATCTGTTTGTTCTCTTATTTCAAGAGAATGATCCGGTAATAAAGCTTCCCAAACTTTCGGTAAAGGTACACCCATAATTTCACGGTATTTATCAATAGGTGTTACTGTATCCCATAATTGTAGTGATCTTAAGTGGTCAAATGTATCGTCTAACGATAATTCTAAAATTTTATCAGTTTGAAATAATGTTCCGTCCATATCAAAAATTAATGCTTGTAACATGTCACTTTCTCCTTTTGCTCTATATGTTTTACTCAGTATATTTTTCAGCATCTCAACGATAATTTCTGAACAATAATTTGCGGCAGTTTTCGCGAAGTCATCATATGAAGTTTGAGCTTCATCGTCTGCACTATCAGAAATACATCTTATAACGAGAAATGGTACGTCATTTATGTAAGCAACATGTCCTATTGCTGCACCTTCCATCTCTGTACAATGCGGTGCATATTCGTCTATTAATTTCGCTTTTAATTTTGAATCTTCAACAAAACATTCACCACTTACAATTCTTCCTTCATGAACCTCCATGTGTAAATCACTACTGTTGCATGCTGTACGTGCTAACTCAACTAATTCCTTACTTGCGACAAATTCTTCTTGGAACGGGAATAAGTTTTTCATTTGTGTTTTACTTACATCATGATGGGTAACATTCGTTGAAATAATGATATCACCAACTTTTACATCTCGGTGTAACCCTCCAGCAACACCCGTATTGATGATAGCATCTACATCAAATTTATGAATTAATGTTTGCGTACATGCGGCTGCATTTACTTTCCCTACACCAGAACGTGTAATAATTACTTCTGTTCCCATAAATTCTCCAACGTAAAATGGCATTCCCGCAATCGTCTGTTCCTCTTGTATAGCTAGTTTTTCTAAAAGTAAGTCTATTTCAATTTGCATTGCTCCGATAATGCCGATTCTGTTCATGGATGTTGTCTCCTTCTTCACTCTAAATAAGCCTCAAATATTCATCAATATCTTTAGAAATTTGTTTATAAGCTTTATCCCAAAATGCATAACTTGTTATATCTATTTCAAAATGTTTTTTCATAAGCTCTTCCACTGAAGCTTTTCCTGTTTCTCGTAAGAATTCTTTATATTTCGAATGAAAAGTACTTTTACTTTCTTGAGCTATTTCTAATAAACTAAAACTAACTAAATACCCAAATGTGTATGGATAATTATAAAAAGGAACATCTGCAATATAAAACTGAACATATTTCATCCAAACAAGCGGCTGATATTGTGATAATGCATTCCTGTATGCTTTTTCTTGCGCTACTATAGATAATTTCTCGATTTCATCAGCACTTAAAGGACCTTCTTTACACTTTTCATAAAAGTTCTTCTCAAATTCAAATGATGCTCGTATTGCCATTACATAATTAAAACTGTTTCTTATTTTCCAACTAAGCAATGACTTTTTTATATCTATACTATCTGTTGTTTGAATTAGATAGTTTATAAGCACGGTTTCAAAGAATATAGACGCTGATTCTGCTGTACTCATTGGCAAATAATCATCTAAAAAAGAAGTTGATTGTTCAAAGCTCATATTATAAAAATGCCAAGCATGTCCTAGTTCGTGCGCAAGTACTCTTACACTATCACTACTTCCATCATAACGCATTGAAATTCGCGATTCTTTCTCACTGAAGAAAGGAGCGCAAAACCCGCCTGGTGCTTTATTATCTCTCGGCTCCGCATCTATCCATCCTCTCTCTATTGCATTACGTGCAAATTCTGCTAATTCTTTATCTATATTTTCAAACGCATCGTATATGTTTTGAACTGCTACTGAAAAAGGGATATGAACCTCATTATTTTCCTTTACAGTCATAAATTCATGCCATGTAATCGAAGCTTCTTCCTTCTTATACACGTTTAAAGCACTTACTAATGTATCAAGATTTTCTTCTGTGACATTCCACATTTGTAATAATACAGTTTCAGAAATACCATTCGAATGTAGGGATTGCGTTAAAATCTCTCTATCTTCTAATTCATTACTCTCTGTATTGCGTAATCTCCCTATTTGATTTAAGACAGTAGCGAAGATTTCTTTGTCCTTATGTAAACCACTTGTTAATAACTCGAATACTTCTAATCTTTCCTTTTCATTATTACTATTCATCGCAATATTATTTGCTTGGCCAAATAATAATTGCTTATTATTGTACTCTATTTCTATCTTATTTCTTAATTGTATGTACATATTTTCTCATGCACTTAGTTCATCTTTTATTAATCTAGTATTATCGGTAATTTCCACTTCACTTTGTATTATTACCTGCTGTACTTCGCTTTTTAGTTCCTTTACCTTCACAGTCAATATAGTATTTTCAGATGAAACACTTTCTTCAGCCGATCGGCAATACAAATAGTATTCTGCTTTTTCAATAGCTTGTATAAGTTTTGAAAGGACCCCCACATCTGTTCTCTCATAATATTGTTCTTTCAATTCCAATATTGGAGTTAGAATATCCTCAACCGGATACAATTGATCTAAATCCCACCTAGCAATTTCATGCATTTTTATAGCCGCCTCCTATTTTTACAAATAGTTACAGATATTTCTCCCTACATAATTATATATGAAACGAGAAAATTTTAATATCTTTTAATATTTAGATTTCTATAGACTCAGTTTTATTTATACACTTTTCTTCTGCACTGAAACGTACATAAACATAAACAGATAAACAATATAGTTACTTGAATAATTGAAAAATATACCGCACGTATATCATTAGATGAAGTTGTAAAAATCAATTCAAGCATTTTTAAGAATTGAAAATCTAAAGATTCCTTGTGAAAAATTTGAGGAGAAAATCAACGAAGAATATAGAATACTCGAATGTCATCGAGTAACAGGTGAAAGTAGCGGTTCACTCTATGAAAGAATTAGAGGAATTAATTGATATCGTTATACCATTTGGAACAGTTAAAACTTCGATGATTTTATCTTCACAAATACCGTATCGACCAATTATTACTGATTAATAAGAAAAAAGGATTGATCAAAAGATCAATCCTTTACTCTACCTCATTTAAGAAGAACAATGTTAACACACCAGGTCCTGTATGCGCACCGATTGCTGCTCCAATTGTATTTACGATAAATACTTCACACCCAAATCTTTCTGTAATTAATGCTTTTAACGCTTCAGCTGTTTCTAAGTCATCACCGTGAGTCATGGCGATTGTTTGACCTTTAAGGCCTTTTCCGCGCTCTTCCATAATATCAACAATACGGCTTAATACTTTCTTTTTCCCTCGTACCTTTTCAAGTGGTACAAGTTTTCCTTCTTCCACGTTTAAGATCGGCTTAATGTTTAGTAAACCACCGATAAAAC
>Ga0102589_1002128_pt1 | contig 23886 bp, 20 predicted proteins | sample AraplaMF_Col_mLB_FD_76858 | JGI IMG/M metagenome (GOLD analysis project Ga0102589, IMG submission 76858) | Arabidopsis root microbial communities from the University of North Carolina, USA - plate scrape MF_Col_mLB | ecosystem: Host-associated > Plants > Roots > Endosphere | place: USA... | reverse complement strand
CACGATATCTAAAGCTTGAAATCCATTTGCTGCTTGGAACGTTTGATAACCTTCTTTTTGGAACACTTCATGCAATAACACACGAATGCCGTATTGATCATCAACGATTAAAATTTTCCCTTCCATAGTCCCCAACCTTTCTGTGTAAATACAAGATTAAAAGCTTCTTATATCTTATTCGATTTATTTTCGCTATTCTTTACCAAATTCCTTCCCATTCTTTCTTATTTTACCGCCTACTATTTTGTTATGCTACCTCTATTACTTCGCCTTTCTAAAAAAATAAGCTATAATGAAAGCCGCCTTAACACAATCGAAAGGAGCAATACAATGTTAAAAATTTTTTCTACTCAGCTAAGCGGCTATTTCACAAAGACTTCTCAAAAAGAAGAGATGAATATAGAAGATAGTGCCCGTCTACTTGCGCAAGCGTTAGTTGGTGATGGCATCGTTTATTTACACGGTACAAACGAAATGGACGGCGTTGTTTCGGAAGCATTACACGGCGCAGAGCCGCTAAAACATGCAAAGCGCTTAATCGAAAATGGTACAAAAGCAGAAGTGACATCCGCAGACCGCGTACTTCTTATCAGTCGTTTTTCAACAGATGAAAATATTATTTCATTAGCGAAGCAGCTACAAGAAGAAGGACACTCCATTGTTGGTATTTCAGCCATCCAAAATGGCGAAGTCTCACTAGAACAATTCACAGATGTACATATTGATACAAAATTGCTAAAAGGTTTAATCCCGGATGATGAAGGCAACCGTTATGGGTTCCCAAGTTTAATCTTATCTCTATTTGCTTATCACGGATTAAAATTTACAATTGATGAAATGATAAACGAATATGAGTAAAAGAAAAAGGCGTCCAAATTTGGACGCCTTTTTTATTACTTGCTTTCTTTATTCGTAATAGAAGCTTTTACGAAATCATGGAACAATGGTTGTGGACGGTTTGGACGAGATACAAGTTCTGGGTGGAACTGTGCTGCCACGAACCAAGGGTGATCTTGTAATTCAATGATCTCTACTAAACGACCATCTGGGCTTGTACCAGAGAAGATAAATCCAGCGCCTTCCATGTCTTTACGGAATTCGTTGTTGAACTCATAACGATGACGATGACGCTCGTATACAACTGGTTCATTATACGCATTGTAAGCATTTGTTTCTGGAGTAAGCTTACATGGGTATAGACCAAGACGAAGTGTGCCACCTAAGTCTTCTACATCTTTTTGTTCTGGTAATAAGTCAATAATTGCATAAGGCGTGTCAGGATTAATTTCAGAAGAGTTAGCCCCTTCTAATCCTAATACGTTACGTGCAAATTCGATTGATGCAAGTTGCATTCCTAAGCAAATTCCTAAGAATGGAACTTTATTTTCACGTGCATATTGAATTGCAGCGACTTTTCCTTCTACACCGCGATCGCCGAAGCCACCTGGTACAAGGATACCGTCTGTGTCGCCAACTAATTCTTTTACGTTTTCTGCTGTTACGTGCTCAGCATTTACCCATTTCACTTCTACATCTGTATCAAATGAATATCCTGCATGGCGAAGTGCTTCTACAACAGAAATGTATGCATCTTGAAGTTCTACATATTTACCAACAAGAGCGATTTTTGTTTTCTTAGATAGGTTACGTACTTTTTCAACTAATGCAGTCCACTCTGTCATATCTGCAGCTGGATTGTCTAGTTTTAAGTGATCGCAAACGATTTGGTCCATATTTTGCTCTTGAAGCGATAATGGAACTGCATATAACGTATCTGCATCACGCGCTTCGATAACTGCTTTTGTATCGATGTCACAGAATAAAGCAAGTTTGTCTTTCATATCTTGAGAAACAGGCAATTCTGTACGAACAACGATAATATTTGGCTGAATACCTAAGCTACGAAGTTCTTTAACGCTATGTTGCGTTGGTTTTGTTTTCATTTCACCCGCTGCTTTTAAGTACGGGATTAATGTACAGTGAATATACATTACGTTGTCACGACCAATATCGCTCTTAATTTGGCGAATTGCTTCTAGGAATGGTAGAGACTCGATGTCACCAACAGTTCCCCCGATTTCTGTAATAACAACGTCCGCATTTGTTTCGCGGCCTGAACGATATACACGCTCTTTAATTTCATTTGTTATGTGAGGAATAACTTGAACTGTTCCTCCTAAATATTCACCACGACGCTCTTTTTGAAGAACAGAAGAGTAAATTTTACCTGTTGTTACGTTGCTGTATTTGTTTAAGTTAATGTCAATGAAACGCTCATAGTGACCAAGGTCTAAGTCTGTTTCTGCGCCATCATCTGTTACGAATACCTCACCGTGTTGGTATGGGCTCATTGTCCCTGGGTCTACGTTAATGTATGGGTCAAACTTTTGGATTGTTACGTTTAAACCACGATTTTTTAAAAGTCTTCCAAGAGATGCTGCTGTAATCCCTTTCCCTAAAGAAGATACTACACCGCCTGTTACGAAAATATACTTAGTCATAAAAGTACTCCCTTCTACTTTGTTGTTATATAATCACCGTTGCAAAGCGCAACGTATGTAGATAACACCTTATCTATCTTATTGTTAGACTCTTTTTATTTTCTAAACAAAAAACAAAAAAGAAAATTGCTCCCCTCATCACGAAAAGTAATAAGTAGGGAGCAATTTTCTTTTATATTTACACTTTAAAAGTATTATCGTCCTGTTTTAAAGAGCCCAAAAATGATTCTACATGGACGATAATAAAAAGTCAAGAACTACACTTCTTCCTCTTCTTCTTCTGTTTCATCATACTCAAGTTCTTCGTCAGCGAATTCTTCCTCTTCATCATCTTCATCTAAATCATCAAGATCATCGTCTTCGTCAAGAACCTTGTCCAAATCTTCTACATCATCATCTTCTTCGTCATCACCGTCGAAGTCGTCTTCGTCTTCTTCAATGTAGTCATCAAAATCTTCTTCCTCTTCAACCTTACGTTTTTTCTTAGGCTTTGGCTGAGGTAAGATTTCTTCATCAATTTGCTCGTATGGGTACCAACTGCGTATCCCCCAACGGTTTTCTCCTAAATTGATGAAACGTCCATCGATATTTAAATCTGTATAGAATTGTGCGATCTTCGCAGCAACTTGTTCTTGAGATAGTCCCAGCACTTGAGCGATTTCCTGAACTAAATCATGGAATGACGTTGCCTGTCTTTTATCCTCTAAAACACTATGTACAACTTCAATCATGGATAATTCTTTTAGCTCTTCTGGTGAATATTTCTTAAAATCCACTTATGCGGCACTTCCTTTCTTAAAATATAATCCTATATATAACGGCCTGTTTAAAAAAATCCATACTATTCATTATAAACAAAACTCCAACAAATATGCTACAAAAAAAACGGGAAACTTTCACGAGCAATCGATAAAAGTGATTACAGACCAGTATTTACAAGATTAACCTGTAGGGACTATATAAAGTGAAACTTTAATCAGTGGGGATTTCCTCTCATTTTCTCCTTCTGGTCTCACTCGGCATGGAGCTAAAAAAGGCACTGGCCGCTTCTATGCACGGCTAGATGCTCTCTCTCCCGCCTAAAAGAGGGGGGATATCGTTTTATTTCGGAAGCATATGCGCGCCATGTAATACATACCTAATCTGCATTTCTGTATATTCCTCTAATGTATAAAGTTTTTGCAGGGCCCAGCGTCTAAATCCCCACATTTGTCCTTGAATGAAAATATTATGAGCCAGCAGTTGAATTTCCTTTTTCGTTAATGTAAATGTGCCATTTTTCGTACACTGTTCTAAAATATTTTCAAACATTCCCACCATTTGAAACTCTTTTTCTAGTACATATGGAAGAGACTCTTTCGGTAAAAAACGAACTTCTTGATACATAATTAATACTTCTTCTTGCAACTCATCCATTACTTTAAAATAATTCGTAATGGCTACCCTTAAACTTTCAACGCTTCCTTTTTCCGTGCAGACCACTTCTTCTAATCGTTCTTTTACATGTTCATAAATACTATCACATACTAAATACAACACATCATCTTTCGTACGGATATATTCGTAAAGTGTCCCAATACTAAACCCGGCCGCTTTTGCAATTTCCCTCGTTGTTGTACGAGGAAATCCCTTTTGCTTAAAGAGCTGCACCGCTCCTTTAATCATCTGCTCGCGCCTTAGTGCAACCAATTTCTCATCCTTTACAGACGCATGCACATTGTGCTTAACCATCCTCTTCACCTCTCTCTACCATTTGGAAGGAAAAAGCGTAGGAAAATACCTACGCTTTTTCTCTTATTTCGTTAACATGCGAGAAATTACAAGCCTTTGAATCTCTTGTGTTCCCTCATAAATTTGCGTAATCTTTGCATCACGCATGAACCGTTCTACCGGGTAATCTTTCGTATAACCGTAACCACCAAATACTTGTACTGCTTCCGTCGTTACTTTCATCGCTGTATCCCCAGCAAACACCTTCGACATCGCTGATTCTTTTCCGTACGGAAGTCCTTCTGATTCTAGCCAAGCAGCTTGGTATGTTAATAGGCGTGCTGCCTCTACACTTGTCGCCATATCTGCTAATTTAAAACCAATTCCTTGCTGCGCAGCAATTGGCTTTCCAAACTGATGCCGTTCTCTTGCATACTCCACAGAAGCATCTAAAGCTCCTTGCGCAATACCAACAGCTTGCGCCGCAATACCGTTACGACCACCGTCTAGCGTCTGCATTGCAATTTTGAACCCTTGTCCTTCTTCGCCAAGTAAATTTTCAGCAGGAATACGGCAGTCTTCAAACATGATTTCTGTTGTTGGTGAAGAGCGGATCCCAAGCTTGCTCTCTTTCTTACCAACTGAAAATCCTAGCGCATCGCTTTCTACAATGAATGCACTTGTGCCGCGCTGCTTTGATTCTGGATCAGTCAATGCAAAGACAACATAAATATCAGCAATGCCGCCATTTGTAATAAAAATCTTAGAACCATTTAAAATGTAGTGATCGCCATCTCGCTTCGCTGTCGTTCTCATTCCGCCTGCATCTGAACCAGAACCTGGCTCTGTTAAACCGTATGCACCAATTTTCTTCCCTTCCGCCATCGGGCGTAAAAACTTTTGTTTTTGTTCCTCTGTTCCAAATTTAAAAATGGGCCAACCAGCAAGCGAAGTATGAGCAGATAACGTGACACCTGTCGAAGCGCAAACACGAGATAACTCTTCTACAGCAATCACATACGCTAAGTAATCGCTTCCAATCCCGCCGTATTCTTCAGGCCATGGAATTCCTGTTAAACCAAGGTCCGCCATTTGGTCAAATAAAGCGCGGTCAAATCGTTCTTCTTCATCTCGCTCCGCTGCTGTCGGCGCCACTTCATTTCTCGCAAAATCTCGAACCATTTTTCGTATCATTTCATGCTCTTCTGATAATTTAAAATCCATGTTCCTTCCCCTCACTCTCTCTTCTCTTTATAATGCTCGGCTAATAACAAGCCGCTGTATTTCACTCGTTCCTTCATAAATCTCACAAATTTTTGCATCACGGAAAAATCGCTCAACTGGATAATCTTTCGTATAGCCGTAACCGCCAAATACTTGTACCGCTTCAATTGCGACATCCACCGCTGTTTTCGAAGCAAACAGCTTTGCGATAGATGCTTCCTTCCCGCAAGGAAGTCCCTGTGCCCTAAGCGATGCCGCTCTATATACAAGTAACCTCGCAGCTTCTACGCTCGTAGCCATATCCGCCAGTTTAAAGCCCAGTCCTTGCTGCGCGGCAATTGGCTTTCCAAATTGCTGACGCTCCTTCGCATAATCCACTGCACATGCTAGCGCTGCCTCGGCGATGCCAAGTGCCTGTGCTCCAATACCAATGCGACCAACATCTAAATTCGCCATCGCTACTTTAAAACCTTGTCCTTCTTCACCAAGCAGGTTTTCTACTGGTACTTTCATATCTTCAAATGTTAATTGCACTGTACGAGAACCAAGCAGTCCCATCTTATGTTCGTCTTTTCCAACGATTAAGCCTGGTGTATCTTTCTCTACAATAAACGCAGAAATTCCGCTCTTCCCTGCATCTGGATTCGTAGAAGCAAACACGATATATGTATCCGCCTCGCCACCGTTTGTAATAAATACTTTCGAACCGTTAATGACATAGTGATCACCTTGCTTTACGGCTCTTGATTTTAAGCTACCTGCATCTGATCCCGCATTTGGCTCAGTTAAAGCAAATGCACCTAAGTATTCACCCGTCGCTAGTTTAGAAACATATTTTTGCTTTTGTTCTTCTGTTCCAAAATATAAAATTGGGTTTGTTCCAACCGATGTGTGTACCGCCAAAATAACACCAATTGTCGCGCTCACCTTTGATAATTCCTCAATAGCTAAAATGTAAGAAATGAAATCCATTTCCGCACCGCCATATTTCGCTGGTGCTGGAATCCCCATAAGTCCAAGTTCACCCATTTTCTTCAAAATCTCTCTAGGAAACACCCCTTGTTCCATCTCTGGAACAAAGGGAGCGATTTCCTTTTGTGCAAAATCTCGAACCATTTTCCTCATCATCTGCTGCTCTTCTGTAAAACGAAAATTCATATGCCCCGCCCCCATTTGCGATATATCTTTTTTCAACCACCTGGTAAGACCACTACTTTGTAAAAAAGAGGGAGACCTACCCTTGCTTTCTATTCGTATACGTAGAAACCACGACCTGTTTTTCGACCTAACCAACCAGCATTTACATATTTACGTAATAACGGACATGGGCGATACTTACTATCTCCTAGTCCTTCATGCAGAACCTCCATAATGTACAAACACGTATCTAGACCAATAAAATCTGCTAATGTTAACGGCCCCATTGGATGATTCATACCGAGCTTCATCACTTCATCAATTGCTTCTTTTGTTGCGACACCTTCATATAGCGTATAAATCGCTTCATTAATCATCGGTAATAAAATACGGTTGGAAACAAATCCAGGGAAATCATTTACTTCAACTGGTACTTTTCCGATTTTCTTTGTAATGTCTTCGATTGTTTCGTATACTGCATCATCTGTTGCAAGACCCCGAATGATTTCAACAAGCTTCATAACCGGAACTGGATTCATAAAGTGCATCCCAATTACTTTCTCTGGTCTTTTCGTTACCGCTGCAATTTCTGTAATTGGTAAAGACGATGTATTTGTCGCCAAAATCGCATGTTCTGGTGCAATTTCATCTAAATTCGCGAAAATTTTCTTTTTAATATCCATTTTCTCAACGGCTGCCTCAATAACAAGATCTGCTTCTTTTACACAATTTAATTCAAGCGTCGCTGTAAGACGATTTAAAGTTGCTTCCTTTGACTCTTCATCCATGCGTCCTTTTTCTACTTGGCGTGCTAAGTTTTTTGTAATAATGGATAATCCCCGATCTAATTGCTCTTGTTTCAAATCCTGCATATATACGTCATATCCTGCCATCGCACATACTTGTGCAATACCTGAACCCATTTGCCCCGCACCGATTACAACAATTTTTTGCACACTCATTTTTTCTCCCCCTTTTTATTAATGAACTTCAATCATAATCGCGTCGCCTTGACCACCGCCGCTGCAAATCGATGCAATTCCAATGCCGCCGCCGCGCTGCTTCAGTGCATGAATAAGCGTTACAATAATCCGTGCCCCACTTGCTCCAATTGGATGTCCCATCGCAACCGCGCCACCGTTTACGTTAATTTTTTCCGGATCAATTCCTGCAATATTTGCACTCGCAATTGCAACTGCTGCAAAGGCTTCGTTAATCTCAAATAAGTCAATCTCATCCACTGTCTTACCTGTTTTCTTCAAAAGCTCATTAATCGCATACCCTGGTGTTCTTGGGAAATCTTTCGCTTCTACCGCAATTGCTGTATGTGCTAAAATCGTCGCTAACGGTTTTCTTCCTTCTTGCTGCGCTCTGTCCTCGCTCATTAATACAAGCGCCGCGCCGCCATCATTTAACCCTGGTGCATTTCCAGCCGTTACTGCCGCTGTTTTATCAAATACAGGCTTTAGCTTTGCTAGCTTTTCAACTGTTGTATCTTCGCGCGGCGCTTCATCTTTTGTAACAACAATCGGCTCACCTTTTCGCTGCGGTACAGATACTGGTACGATTTCCTCTTCAAATCGACCTTCCTTCTGCGCAGAAACTGCACGCTGATGACTGCGATATGCCCATTCATCTTGCGCTTCGCGAGAGATTCCGTCCTCCTTCGCGACTTCTCCGCCATACACACCCATATGTACGCCAGAAAATGAACACGTTAAGCCATCTACTACATTTAGATCGGCAACTTGATTATGTCCCATCCGGTATCCCCATCGTGCACCTTGTAAAATATAAGGACTATTGCTCATCGATTCCATTCCGCCTGCTACAATAAGCGTTTGATCTCCAGTACGAATAATTTGATCAGCCATTGTTACAGCACGAAGACCAGATGCACAAACTTTATTCACTGTTTCTGTACGAGTTTCCCAAGGAAGTCCAGCTTCTCTCGCCGCTTGGCGCGAAGGAATTTGCCCCTGTCCTCCTTGAATCACCGCTCCGAATATAACTTCTTCAACATCATTTGCAGCAACATCCGCTCGCTCAAGCGCAGCTTTAATCGCAATTCCTCCAAGTTCCGTTGCTTTTACATCCTTTAAAGATCCCCCAAACTTTCCAACCGGTGTTCTTGCAGCACTTAAAATAACTGTTCTTACCACGTTTATTTCCCCCATTTCTTTTTTCGGCGCTGAGCGCCCGCTCGATACTCCTACGCTGAGAAGAGGTGCAAATCTTGCACCTCTTTCTAAAGTTGTATGGATTCTTACGTATTACATAACTTCTTTTTTAGACCCAATTACAGAGCGTTCTAAAATCTCTGTTACATCAAGTGTCTGAACTTGCTCTTCTACTTCTTTTGCTTTCGTACCGTCACTAATCATCGTTAGGCAGTACGGGCATCCCGTACCAATGATTGACGGTTTCACAGCAAGTGCTTGTTCTGTACGTGCAACGTTAATGCGCGAACCTGTTGTTTCTTCCATCCACATAAGTCCGCCGCCTGCACCGCAGCACATGCCTGTTTCACGATTACGCTCCATTTCAACAACTTTCACACCTGGAATTGCTTTTAAAATACTGCGCGGTGCTTCATATACTTCGTTGTATCTTCCTAAATAACAGGAGTCATGATACGTAATCGTCTCTTCAATACGGTGAACCGGCTCTAATCGTCCTTCTTTCACCCACTGTGCTAATAATTCTGTATGGTGATAGACTTCTGCTTGTAGGCCAAAGTCTGGATACTCATTTTTAAATGTGTTATAGGCATGCGGATCAATCGTAACGATTTTCTTCACGCCTGCTTTTTCAAATTCTTCAATGTTCTTTGTGGCCATCTCTTGGAATACAAATTCGTTTCCAAGGCGGCGCGGCGTATCTCCCGAGTTCTTTTCTTTATTACCAAGAATCGCAAAGGAAATGCCCGCTTTATTCATCAGCTTCGCAAATGATATCGCAATTTTCTGACTGCGGTTATCATAAGATCCCATTGAGCCTACCCAGAATAAATATTCGAACTCTTCGCCAGCCTTTGTTTTCTCTTTCACAGTTGGAACGGTTACTTCATCATCGCCTTGGCGCCACGTTTCACGCTCTTTACGGTTCAGCCCCCACGGATTCCCTTGGCGCTCAATATTTGTCATCGCACGCTGCGCTTCTGGATCCATTTTTCCTTCTGTTAAAACGAGATAACGACGTAAATCAATAACTTTGTCAACGTGTTCATTCATAACTGGGCATTGATCTTCACAGTTACGGCACGTTGTACATGCCCAAATCTCTTCTTCTGTAATGACGTCTCCGATTAAACTTGGATCATAAGCAAGTGCTGTAGCAGCCGATTCTTGTTGCCCTTGCCCCGCTGCCATCATCGCTAACTGATTTCCTTGTGTATTGTTAAACGCAACCGCCGGAACCCATGGAGCCCGTGATGTTACCGCCGCCCCCTTATCCGTTAAGTGATCGCGAAGTTTTAAAATTAAATCCATTGGTGACAACATTTTGCCCGTTCCTGTTGCCGGGCACATATTTGTACAGCGCCCGCACTCTACACAAGCGTATAAATCAATAAGCTGTGTCTGTTTGAAATCCTCAATTTTCCCAACGCCGAATGTTTCTTGTGTCTCATCTTCAAAATCAATTTTTTCAAGTTTCCCTGGATTAGAAAGGCGAGTAAAGAATACATTAGCAGGTCCGGCAATTAAATGTGCGTGTTTTGATTGTGGTACATAAACTAAAAACGTTAACAAAATAAGTAGATGCACCCACCAAGAGAAATAGAACACAGAAATGGCTGCGGTTTCATTTATTCCTGAGAAAACGTAAGCGATTCCAGAAGCGATTGGTTCGCTCCACGAAAGCTCTTCGCCGTGCCATATAATGCCCATTCCGTTACCAAGTAGTACAGAAAGCATTAAGCCTCCGATAAAAATAAGAACAAGGCCTGATTTAAAATTACGTTTTAAACGAACAAGTTTTTCAACGTATCTTCTATGAAAAGCCCAAAAAACTGCGATTAAAATCATAAGTGTGATAATTTCCTGGAAGAATGTAAATGCAGGGTATAGTGGTCCAAGTGGAAGATGTGATCCTGGTGCTAATCCTTTCCAAACGAAGTCAATTGCTCCAAATTGGACAAGAATAAATCCGTAAAAAAACATAACGTGCATGATACCGCTTTTTTTATCTTTCAGCAATTTTTTTTGACCGAAAACGTTAACCTTAAGAATATCCCACCTCTCTTTAAAGCGGCGATCAAATTCTACTTTTTTTCCTAATTGTATGTAGGCCATCCTTGTTCGTATCAAATATACAAACAAATATCCAGCATAAGCAATAACAGCAATGGCAGCCAGCCAATTAATGATCAGTAAACTATTCATTTTTATGATACCCCTCTCTTTGTAAGCCCTCTTTCTTTTAGAATCTTCGAAAATAAATAATTTTCTGAATTATATCCCCTATCCCCATTATATAATGAGTGAGCATTCAGTCAACAGTTTTTTGTTATACAACACAACATTTTTTCATAAAGCTGTTTATTTAGGTGAAACTATAAGAATGAATTCTCAGGAGGTAATTTGATAATGGTCTTTTTATCTCTCTTACTAACATGCTTAGTCATATGGGTCTCACTCGACTTTTTACTTGGAAGAAAACATCATTTAAAAAAAATAAAGTCCCGCCCTTTTCCCTTACGACGTAGCAATTTTAAATTGTATACATGGGGAACAAATTTATACAATGATTTATTTCTGGATATAAAGAGGGCAAAGCATCATATACATATTTTATTTTTCATTGTCAAAAATGATGAAATTAGTCAAACCTTTTTACAGCTTCTCACTGAAAAAGCCAAACAAGGTATAGAAGTACGCCTCCTTCTCGATCGTATAGGAAGCCATCGTTTATCAGATGAAGCCATTCGCTCACTCAGGCAACATGGTGTATCTTTTTCATATTGCCATAAAATCAAGATCCCTTTTCTCTTTTTTTCTGCAAACCAAAGAAATCATAGAAAAATTACGATTATCGATGGGAAAATTGGCTATATTGGAGGTTTCAATATCGGAGAAGAATATTTAGGGCATGATCCTGAATTGGGCCTTTGGCGTGATTATCATTTACGCCTGACTGGCGAAGGCGTACAAGATTTACAAAAACAATTTTTGCACGATTGGCGCGATGATACAAATGAAGATTTATTAGAAGAAGCATCATTTTTTCCTAAACAGTTTCCAGGCCCTATGCTACACCGCTTTATCCCAACAGACGGTGCCTATTTACAGGAAACATTTGTATCACTTATTGAAAGTGCAAAAGAGGAATTATATATTGGGACACCCTATTTCATTCCGGGAAAAATAGTAATGAATGCATTATTACAAGCAAAAAAACGAGGTGTTCGCATTACGATTCTCGTTCCTAAAAAAGCAGATCACCCACTCGTTCGCGAAGCTAAATTACCATACTGCCGGAAATTGATGAGGGCAGGGTGTCATATTTATGAATTTCAACAAGGATTTTTTCACGCGAAAATTATTATGGTAGATAATCATATTTGTGATATCGGAACAGCTAATTTTGATATGAGAAGTATATACATCAATCATGAAATAAATTGTCTCCTATATGATCGGGCTTTTATACAAGAAATTAAGGTGCACATTAGCAAAGATATAGAGGGATCTACATTGCTTACATGGAAAGAGGTTTCCTCCCTCTCCCTTGTTGATAAAAGTAAAGAATGGATTGGGACGTTACTAGCGTTTTTCTTATGAAATGAAACTTTTATAATTAAATAATAAATAACGGGGGTAGGACAGATGATTATGCGCTTTGGGTATGTCTCACATGCAGTCGCTTTGTGGGACTGTTCTCCTGCAAAAACAATGACGTTTACAACGTGGAAAAAGCTTGGGAAACAGGAACGAGAAGAAAAATTATATAATATTACAATGCAAAACCTTATGCATACATTACGTATCCTGCATTACAATATCGCACATGAAATTCCATTATACCGATTATCATCTTCTATCGTCCCGCTCGCAACCCATCCTGAAGTTGATTTTGATTATATCGATATATTTACACCCTTTTGGCGTAAGATGGGGAAATTAATTCGAGAGCATAACTTACGAGTCAGCTTTCATCCAAATCAGTTCACATTATTTACAAGTGAAAAACCTCATATTACAGATAATGCGGTTTTAGATATGACATATCACTATAACGTATTAGATGCAATGGGATTAGCAGACTCTTCCTACATTAATATCCATATTGGAGGTGCATACGGCAACAAAGAGAAAGCTTTACTACGCTTTCATGAAAACTTAAAAAAGCTCCCCCCTCATATCAAGCAGCAAATGACACTTGAAAATGATGATAAAACATATACAGCTTCTGAAACATTAGCCGTTTGTAAGCTAGAAAGAATCCCTTTTATATTTGATTATCATCATCACATGGCAAATCTTTGTGATGAACCGTTAGAAGCACTGCTACCAGCTATTTTCAAAACGTGGGATCATACAAATACCATTCCTAAGGTTCATATTTCTTCACCAAAATCAGAGAAGGAATTCAGGTCACACGCTAATTATATTGATGCTACATTTATAAAACCCTTTTTACACATCACGAGAGAACTAAATCAAGATTTCGATATTATGATTGAGAGTAAACAAAAAGATTTAGCACTTTTTCAGTTCGTAGATGAACTTGCTTCTATAAGAGGAGTGAGACGAATAAGCGGTGCAGCGTTACAATGGTAATTGTAACGCTGTTTCACGATTCTCTTCTCTTTGGTGTAATTGCCGAAGGTGTTAAGAGCAAGGAATAATAATCATTCTTACATACCTAAACCTTTGACTACATTCAAGAGCTTTGAATTATCTAACACTTTTATCCCTAACAAAAATAAAGAACCCTCACTTGGGTTCTTTTTTATCTTAATGTTCAAATGGTATATCTGAAGCTAATTGTACTTGTTCCTGTTGATTTGTTAATGCGTGATCTTGACTCACTCCGAATGCAATACCAGCTAGCATTGCCATTGCCATTAAACCGCATGCAAGAATTTTTTTCATCACTCATCACCCTATGCTCTATTTTCTCTAAATATATCATGAAATAATTTCTTTTAAAAATGCAATTATGCATATTCTCTTATGGTTTCATTATTTAAAAATACAGAATGAAACTTCCATCAGTGGGAGTACTCTTCATTCCGCACTGATTGTTAGCCCTCACCGACTGGGCTTTTACGGGCAGTTATCGTCCACCTATCTTCCTCTTTTCTCTTTTAATCTTGAAGTGGGGGAATTACTGTCCACGAATAGCGGAATCAATTTAATTAGCTAGAGAATATTGTCTGTTCATTACGATCAGCTAATCCCATTTTTGCTAATAATATCTCTTTGTTAGAATGTAAATCTAGTAAATCAAAAAAGAATAAAGCCTTTTCATAAACAACTGTAATTTCTCTTGGTGGATAAATTAATTTCTCTAAGCACTCTCCCTTTTGATAATACAGTTGCCCAAGAAGCTGCATACTCCCAATAAGTCGCGACGTTTCAATTGCTTTATCTACTTGCTGAAGCGACTTTGCATATTCATTATTTAAACATAAAGCTTTCGCATAATTATATCGAACCTTAACAACAAAATCTTGATCACTCTGCAATGACTCCAGCTGTTGTAAAATATCTTGAAATAATGTAATAGCTTTTTCTAAATGGTTATTTTCTGCATAAATAATAGCAATCGAATTTTCGATATATAAATTTTGAAACACATCTACCCCACCATATTGCCGATGGATTATATTTTTCAGCTCTGAGATGCAGTATTCAAAATTGACTTTCTTTAAAGCATAAGAAGATAAATGATAATACCATAGAAGAAATTGCTTAAATTCAGGATGACATTCTTCTTTCTTTAACTCCTCTGAAACAATTTTATGAATTTCATCATACTGCTTCTTCTTACACAATAATTGAATTTGATTCTTAAACTTTTTCTTTCTTTCGAGGTCAGAATAAAGAAGAACCTCATAAAAATGAATAATGGGAACCCTTAGCTTTGCTGCAATCCCTTGCAGTATATCCATACTTGGATATACCGTTCCTGACTCAATCCTGCTTACTTCTGATTGATGACATATATTCTCAGACAACTGCTTTTGTGTTAAACCTCTTAACATTCTAATTTTCTTTATTTCAGCTCCCAGCTTTTCTGCGTGCATAATAGCTCACCATCCCATTACAGAAATCTAACTTTTCAAGTTGTCATACCACTACAATAATAGTTTTCCGGCACTTTTAGACATGAAATATTGCATAATATATATCATTTAGCACACTTTTCTTATAAATCATCTTATACAAATACAAGACTCCAAATGTTAGAGATGAATAATATAAAAGTTGCTAGTATATTCCTTACTTCTGTTCTATCCCTTATCATGTAGCAGCAATTATCGTGCCCCAAAAATTGATAACAATGAAGTGAACATTGAAGTTACTCAACCTAGCTTGATAATTAGTAAATAAACTGAACCACAAAACGTAACAATAGGAAATATTGCTAAAAATACTTAAAAGATGAAGTACAAGAGGTTAACGCGTAACAAAAACAAGTTACCACTGAAAAGATGTTGAATTTCAACCTACAAGAAAATCAAACCGAAGTATGTCTTTCCCAATCATATAAAAATGATGAAATATATGACCAAGACATCATTGCTCAAGTAGATAAACATGGGGTAATTAAGACAATTAGCGGTAAATTTACCCAAAATCTAGAACAGCAACCTAATCTTACTATAACAAATTTTTTGTCGAAAAATGAAGTAAAATCTATATTATGTCATAGACTTTACATTTTAGTGATAGAGGTTCAAAAAAAAAGAATAAAAAGATGTTTACCACTATAACCGGTAAACATCTTTTTTCATATCCAGCCCTTTTCTTCCGCAATCGCAATTGCTTCAATTCGGTTTTTCGCATTTAATTTTGTTAACACATCTGAAATATAATTCCGTACAGTACCAGATGAAAGATACAGTGTCTTGGCAATTTCATTTGCTGTTTTTCCTTCTTTCGCTAACAAAAGTACTTCTTTCTCACGATCTGATAACGGATTTTGCTCTTGCCATAGTCCAAACATTAATTCAGGGGAAATCTCTCGTTTCCCTTGCATCACATTGCGAATCGCTGCCGCTAAATCTTCACTTGGGCTGTCCTTTAATAAATATCCATGAACTCCTGCTTTCATTGCTCTTTCAAAATAACCTGGACGTGCGAATGTTGTTAAAATCATTACTTTGCATAGTAATTTTTTCTTTTGCAATTTCTCTGCAACATCTAAACCACTTTGAATCGGCATTTCAATATCCATAATACTTATATCTGGCTGCAACTTTTCAATTAATTTTAAAGCTTCTTCACCATTCTCCGCCTGCCCTACCACTTCAATGTCATCTTCTAAATCAAGCAGAGCTCCGAGCGCTCCCCTAAGCATTCGTTGATCCTCAGCAATGATGATTCTAATCATGCTCTCACCTCATCTTTTCCTGTTCTAATTACAATTGGAACCTTCACCGTTAACATCGTCCCAGGATGCGTTTCATCTAGTTCAAGTGCTCCATCAATAAGTGCAAGCCGTTCTTTCATACCTAAAATGCCATTCCCATCATGACTTTGTGCTTGTAATCCCACTCCATTATCTTTCACCTGCAAAATCAGTTCTCCTTGCGTTTCAAATAAGGAAACCATACATTCCGTCGCCTTACTATGCTTTACAACGTTCGTTACCGCTTCTCGCAAGCACATACCTACAATATTTTGCTCAAGTGGTGATAATGCACCAGAACTTGCTTTCTGCTTTACCTCTAGTGAAATATTAGCAGCTTGCAGGATAGCCTTTATTTGCTCAAGCTCTTCTTCCACAGTAATCATCCGCATATCGGAAATCAATTCACGCAATTGCTTTAAGGCTGTGCGCGATGTTTGCGTAATCTCCTTCGCTTCTATACTTGCACGCTCTGGATTTTTTACAATCAGCTTCTCAACAAGCTGGCTTTTTAAAGTAATGAGGGATAACGTATGTCCTAAAGTATCGTGAAGGTCTCTGGCGATTCGCTGACGTTCTTCACGTTTTACTAGATCTTTAATTTGTTCGTTTGCTTCACTTAACTGGTTCCTTAACACCTTTTTTTGATTAAAACTACGCATAGCAAAAGGCATCAGAAGCATCATAATAAACATTGGTACAGCACCTAAAAAAGATGTCAACGAAAAATCATTTCTGTATACAAATATGAATGTGATAACGGTTAGTACTAATAAAGAAAATAGTATTCGGAATGATTTCTTTGTAGGTGCAAATGCTATTGCATTTGCAGTAAAAAAGCCTAAATAAATAAGATATGGATTATAAAAAAAACCTAACACAAATGCGATGATCATTTGTATACATGCCCACATCATAAATGTCTTTTGCACAAAATAAAGTTGTCGGTATGCCAAAACAAAGATTACTAGCATACCGCTTCCTAACAATAGTTTCCAACCAGTTTCTTGTAGTAATGTGTAGATTGGAAACGCTAAATATACAAGCCATATATACGGAAAGAATCCCATATGTTTCGGAAAAATCTCAAACTTCTTCTCTATCATGTTATACCGCTTCCTGTCTTTTTCTTATATATATTGATATTACAACAAATATAAGGAAATAACCTCCTAAAATCGCGATATTCTCCCAGCCTATAGATTTCCCCGCTACAATATCCCATGCCCCGCTTCCGAAGTGATATGTTGGTGTCCACTCTCCAATTGTTCTTAGCACTTTCGGAAACACTTCAATCGGCATCCATAAACCGCCTAGTACTGCTAAACTCATATTTAAAATGTTTGCGAGACCAGAAGCTGCATCTGCTTTCTTAATTGAACCTACAATCGTTCCAAGTGCTAAAAACGGCGTCACACCTATTAATAGCCATAATCCAGCACCAATCCATTGCCCGATCGTTAATTCCACGTTATTGATTAGCATACCTGCAATAAAGATCACAAGTATTGAAAAAGCATTTACCACTGTTTGAGAAATAATTTTAGCTGTTAAATATGCTCCCTCTGGAAGTGGTGTAATTTTTAAAAGATGTGTCCATCCTTGCCCTTTTTCTTGAGAAAGTCTCACACCAAAACTAAAAAGTGCTGTTCCTACAATACTGAAAGTAGCCATCGAAATTAAATAGTGCGCTTTCCAAGCATCTCCGTTCTGCGGTACTTGAATGACATTTGTAAAAATGTAATAAAACAGAACTGGCATTAATAATGAGAAAAAGATAAATAATTTATTGCGAAACGTACGTAAGATTTCTATTTTACATTGCATCCATAAGGCTTTCATACAATTCCCTCCTTCTGATTTGCGACAAACTGTTCAAACGCTTCATCAAGACTTCCTCGTTCAACTGAGATATCTGTAACAGGTAAATTCTCTTTATAAATTGCTTGCAACGTAGCATCCGTATCATCTGTTGTGAGAATAACACGCGGTTCATGAAACTGTACTGCTGTAACATGCGGTAACCCCTTCAGCAAGTCTGTTGGAATTTTTTCTTTTGTGTAAAATGAAATGGTTTTTCGAGAAATCGTTGCTTTCATTTCCTCCGGAGTTCCATCAGCAATGATTTCTCCGTTTGCAAATAGTAAAATTCGATCTGCTAACGCATCTGCTTCTTCTAAATAATGCGTTGTCAAAATAATCGTTTTCCCTTCACTCGCTAGCTTTCGAATCGTTTCCCAGAAAGCCTTTCTAGATGTAATGTCCATTCCTACAGTCGGTTCATCTAAAAATAATAAATCTGGGTTTCCAGCAAGTGCGAGTGCAAAGTTTAATCTTCTTTTTTGACCACCTGATAATTTTTCACAACGCTGCCTTTTTTCCGATTCTAAATTTGATAACTGAAGTAATGTTTCTTTTGCAACTGGATTCGTATAATAGCTGCGAAATAGATCAATTGCTTCCTCCACTGATATACTATCGATAACACTCACCTCTTGTAGCATTGCACCGAGGCGATTACGAACTGCTCGCTGCTTGGGACTCTTTCCAAATATAGAAACACTTCCTTCTGATGGATCCTTTAATCCAAGCATCATTGAGATTGTTGTTGTTTTCCCTGCACCGTTTGGCCCAAGAAGTGCAACAATCTGCCCCTTCTCCACATGAAATGAAACATTATTTACAGCCTTTTTATGTTTAAATGTTTTTGAAACACCATTTACTTCAATAATCTTTTCCATCTTGCCACCTCCACTGTTCCTTATATTTACATTGTATAAATTGGAAGAGCTGGAAAACAGTAAAATACGTCATGATATGAATATGACAATTGTCATGAAGTTCCTATGAAACCCGTCAAGATGCCTTAAAAAGTATACTAACCGTACGCCAGTAGCAGGACAAAAATAAACATGATACAATCGTGTAAGATATATATTCGAGGAAGGACAGTGGTTTTTTTTATGATCATCCGTAATGAGAAGGATTTAGAAGGTTTACGAAAAATCGGCCGCGTTGTTGCGCTTGCACGCGAAGAGATGAAAAAACAAGCAAAGCCAGGTATGACAACGAAAGAGCTTGATTTGATCGGTAAAAAAGTATTAGATGAGCACGGTGCTATTTCTGCACCTGAAAAAGAATATGATTTCCCAGGTGTAACTTGTATTAGTGTAAATGAAGAAGTTGCACACGGTATTCCAAAAGATCAAGTATTAAAAGAAGGCGACTTAGTAAATGTTGATGTATCTGCGGCACTTGACGGTTATTATGCAGATACAGGTATCTCTTTTGTTCTTGGGCAAGATGAAGAAAAAGAAAAACTTTGCCAAGCAGCAGTAGATGCATTTTGGGCAGCAATGAAAAAAGTAAAAGCTGGTTCGAAACAAAACCAAATCGGTCGTGCAGTTTCTAACTTTGCTCATAAAAATGGCTATGCCGTTATCCAAAACTTAACAGGGCATGGCATCGGTCTTAGCTTACACGAAGCACCAAATCACATTCTAAGCTACTACGATCCAATGGATAATGCACTTCTTAAAGATGGTCTTGTTATCGCTGTAGAACCTTTCATTTCTATGAAGGCTGACCATATTATTGAACGCGGCGATGACGGTTGGACATTTGTAACACCAGATAAAAGCCTTGTTGCACAATGTGAACATACAGTCGTCGTAACACGCGGTGAGCCGATTATTTTAACTGAACTGTAAGGGATAAAAGGAATGCAAGTGGCATTCCTTTTTCTATACAAAAAAAAGAGAAATCACACTGATTTCTCTTCTTTTCATATGGATGCCTTACATCTAATGATAATTATCATGAAATGTGGAAACATGACAATTATCATGTTCAAAAGGTTCAAGCATGAGAAAAAGAAATCTCACCATGGATTTCTTTTTCTCTACATATTCTAAAGCTTGGGTACACTAGACATGCAATTTAGGGGCTTTCAAAACAAGAAAGCGAACCTTTGTCTAAAATAATAGCACATACATCCTCTCTAAAAATATGCATATATGCATATGAAATGATTCTACTTTTATTTCTCAACTTGAATTAATTGAAAATACAAAAAACAGGAGATAGAATAGAGTCGTTATCCGTCTTCTTTTGTCAGTCAGATAGAATAGAAGAATAGGAGAGGAATATATGAAGAGAACATTGAAACAAAAAATAGTAAGCTCTTTGCTTGCTGCAACACTCGCTGTCAGCTTAGCTCCAATTGGACAAGCAAAAGCTGATTCCCCGCCAGAAACGATCAAAACTCCACCTATTACAGGGCAAGTTAATGCTAACCGTGCAATCGAACACGTCCGTTTTTTATCAGAAACAATTGGCCCGCGCCCTGGTGGAACACAATCAGAAAAATGGGCTTCTCGCTATGTTGGGATGCAATTACAGTCAATGGGATATGAAGTAGAATATCAGCCATTTGCTGTACCCGATCAATATGTAGGATTTATTGATTCTCCTTTATCACGTTCAAAAAATTGGCAAGCAGGCGCCGCCCCAAATGCTTTAATTTCTACTGAGGCTGTCACCGCTCCTCTTATTTTTGTGCCGAATGGGACAAAATTAGAGGAAATTCCAAATGAAGTAAACGGAAAAATTGTCTTATTTGAAAGAGGTGCAACAGTAGCAGACTACAACAAACAAGTAGAAAATGCCGTTGCAAAAGGTGCAAAAGGCGTTCTCTTATATAGCCTAATTGGCGGCCGCGGCAACTATGGCCAAACTTTCAATCCAAGATTAACGAAAAAACAGTCCATCCCTGTATTTGGTCTTGCTTATGCACAAGGTAATGCCTTCAAAGAAGAATTAGCAAAAAAGGGAAGTACAATCCTTTCTTTAAAAGCACGACATGAATCAAACTTACAATCTCTAAATGTTATCGCGAAAAAGAAACCGAAAAAGAGCACTGGAAATGAAAAAGCTGTTATTGTAAGTTCACATTATGACAGCGTTGCTGGAGCACCAGGAGCAAATGATAATGCTTCTGGAACAGGGTTAGTATTAGAACTAGCTCGCGCATTTCAAAATGTAGAAACTGACAAAGAAATCCGATTTATTGCTTTCGGTTCAGAGGAAATGGGGTTGCTTGGTTCAGAGCACTACGTTGACAACTTATCTCAAAAAGAACGCGATCGTATTCTAGGCGTTTTTAATGCTGATATGGTTGCTACAAACTATGATAAAGCAAAAAATTTATATGCAATGACGCCAGATGGTTCTACGAATCTTGTAACAGACGCAGCATTAAATGCTGGAAAACAATTAAATAATGATCTTGTTCTGCAAGGAAAGTTTGGTTCTAGTGACCATGTGCCATTCGCTTACGCTGGCATCCCTGCCGCTCTATTCATCTGGATGGGAGTAGATAGTTGGGATCCACTCATCTATCATATTGAAAAGGTATACCATACGCCGCAAGATAACGTTCTAGAAAACATCTCACCTGAACGTATGAAAATGGCTTTAGATGTCATTGGCACTGGTGTTTATGATGTTCTGCAAAAACCGGCAGTACAAACAGGGCAGAAAGCTGCTTAATTATCACCAAAGCCACTCACTCCAAAGTGATGGCTTTTTTGTTTAAAAAATAAATATGCATAAAAGCATATTTATTTCAAGGTATTATCATGTTATAATACTAAATATAACAATAATCAAATATAACAATAATGATTATACTTGATAAGAAGGCATTTCTATTATAAAAAAACGATTCTTGTAGGTATATTAACTTTTGCTGGACAGGAGCTACTGCTGCAACCATTCAAGAACAAAGCTTTACAAAATACTATTTCTAATTTCTCCATAGAAAAACCCCCTTCAGGTTGCATTCTTCCTTTCACTTTATCGTGAAGTTTTTTTGAATATCTACCTAAAGGGAGTAATATCAATAGTAATTTTTTAATTTGTCTGCTACTCAGATTACAGTGTAATCAATAATCTAAAGCTTTTTTATTATTTTATTCGTTGTCGAGTGAATAGAATTCCACCTAAAACGAATAATATCATACCTGCAACGATTGAAATCATTTCCGCTGATGTTCCTCCTGTATTAGGAAGCATTGATGTCGGCTTATCATTTTCTTCAGTAGGTGGAACTTTTGAATCGTTATTTGTGTTTGGATCTGTACTTGGATCTTTTGGATCTACACCTGTTTCGTCTTTGATTTTTGTATTCGTGATGTCATAACCTTTTACTTCGGATTCATATCCATTTACCGGTTGTTCTTTCACTTCATACTTATATGCCTTACCTTCGGCATCATATGCCGCTAAGTCTGTAAATGCATATTTCCAACCGCTTGCTTCGCTTACTTCTTGCGTTGCAATCACTTTACCATTTTGTAGTAGGTCTACTTTGATCATTGCCGGACGATCTTTCGCATTATCGTCTTTCCATGTCTTCGTTCCTTCTACTTTTGTTTGGCTTACTTTTGTATTCGTGATGTCATAACCTTTTACTTCGGATTGATATCCATCTACCGGTTGTTCTTTCACTTCATACTTATATGTCTTACCTTCGGCATCATATGCCGCTAAGTCTGTAAATGCATATTTCCAACCTGTTGCTTCGCTTACTTCTTGCGTCGCAATCACTTTACCATTTTGTAGTAGGTCTACTTTGATCATTGCTGGACGATCTTTCGCATTGTCGTCTTTCCATGTCTTCGTTCCTTCTACTTTTGTTTGGCTTACTTTTGTATTCGTGATGTCATAACCTTTTACTTCGGATTGATATCCATCTACCGGTTGTTCTTTTACTTCATACTTATATGCTTTTCCTTCGGCGTCGTATACCGCTAGATCTTTGAATTCATACTTCCAACCTTTTTCCGCTGTTACTTCTTGTGTTGCGATTACTTGGTCGTTTTGTAGTAATTCTACTTTGATCGTCTTCGGACGATCTGGTGCGTTATCGTCTTTCCATGTTTTCGTTCCTTCTACCTTTGTTGTTTGTACCACTTTTGTATTCGTAATATCATAACCATTTACTTCTGTTTGATATCCATCTACCGGTTGTTCTTTTACTTCATACTTATACGCCTTACCTTCGGCATCATATGCCGCTAAATCTTTGAATTCATATTTCCAACCGCTTGCTTCTGTTACTTCTTGCGTTGCGATCACTTTATCATTTTGTAGTAAGTCGACTTTAATTGTTTTCGGACGATCTTTCGTATTATCGCCTTTCCATGTTTTTGTTCCTGCAATGGATGTAGTTTTCACTTTATTTGGAATTGGCAACTTAACTCCATTTACAACACCTGATTTAACTTCGAAACTTACTTTTGCTTGAGGATCGAAATCAACATAGTCTGGAGCTGAAACCTCTTGCACATAATATTTACCTGGTTGTAAATTAGGAATTTCGATTATACCTTGCCCATCTGTTGTATATACATCTCCAACTTGTTCACCCGACTCTTTATACAACTTAAATGAAACATTCGGTATGAATTTATCTTCATTCCCTTCAAGATACTTAACAATTTTTAGCGTTCCTTTTGAAGGCAAGTCACCTTCAGCACCACCGCCAGCTGTCATATTTTCGACTGGGTAACTACCCGATTCAGTAACTGGGTCTTTGTGCAGAACTTGGTAATCAATCGTATAATCATTCTTAAAAAACTCTTGCTTCTTTCCGGCTTCCGTTATAGTAGATGTATAACCAATCGAAAAGGAGGCAAGACGTGCTTTATCCTTATAAAGCACAACTTTA
>Ga0102589_1002127_pt1 | contig 23888 bp, 18 predicted proteins | sample AraplaMF_Col_mLB_FD_76858 | JGI IMG/M metagenome (GOLD analysis project Ga0102589, IMG submission 76858) | Arabidopsis root microbial communities from the University of North Carolina, USA - plate scrape MF_Col_mLB | ecosystem: Host-associated > Plants > Roots > Endosphere | place: USA... | reverse complement strand
TTGTTTCTGAAGAAAAAAATAATGAAAAGTAGGAAAAAAGGTTTATTTTTTAAGATAGGGCCACGCCCCATACTCATCAAGCTAAGATTTTGAAATATCCCCAAAACGAAAATTTTATATTTCTACAGTTATTTATAAGAATTCAGCTCACTTTTTTCGTTTTGGGAAACAACCAATTTCTTAAGTTGATGGATATATGACGGTACCCCTACTTGTAAGTTAATTCCCGTAAGTTCCCTATTTTGGATTAGATTGAGTGAGATGAATCTTGATCAGATAAGAGTCCCTAATATAACAAAAAGGTAATAATGATTACCTCTTAAGTTCTTTTGTTTCGTTTAATTTAAAAAGATTACATTTTCGTTACAAAAACTATTGATTATATTTAAATACAGTAATATAATTCTGTTTATGGAAATAAAAACTAAAATTATTCATTATTTGGGGGATATGGAAAATGAAGAAAATTATTTTACCAATTTTAATGTCTACAATGTTGATCGCTCCTGCAGTATCTCATGCAGAGAAAAATGTAGTTTCTCAAAATAATACGGATACAATTGAGCAAGTTCAAGAATATAGCGGTTGGGTTCGAGAGAAAGGAGACTGGTATTACTTCAATGAAGATGGATCTATGGCTAAATCTTGGAAAGACATTAATGGTTCTTGGTATTATTTTGAAGAAAATGGTGTCATGGCGAAAGGTAAAACAACTATCAAGGGACAAACATATTACTTCAATGAAAATGGAACTATGCATACAGATTGGTTAGGAAATAAAGGTGGACCATATTCAGGAACATGGTATTACTTTAACAAAGATGGAACTATGGCTAAATATTGGAAAGTAATCAATGGCTCCTGGTATTATTTTGAAGAAGATGGTTTCATGGCGAAAGGTCAAAAAACTATCAAGGGACAAACATATTACTTAAATGAAGATGGAACTATGCAGACAGGTTGGCAAGTAATTAAAGGTGGCGGACCTTATTCAGGAACATGGTATTATTATAATGAAGATGGCGTAATGGCTAAGTATATGAAAAATATTGACGGACAAACATATTACTTTAATGAAGATGGAACTATGCAGACAGGTTGGAAGAAACTTCAAGGTTCCTTTGGCGGAAAATGGTATTACTTTAACAATAACGGCTCTATGGCAAAAGACTGGGTAAAAGTGAATGATATATGGTACTACATGAATAAAGATGGAATGATGCAAACAGGTTGGGTACAACAAAATGGAGATTGGTACTATTTACAATCTGATGGCTCTATGGCAGTAGGAAAACATTTCATTGATGGTAAATGGTATTCATTCCAAGATAATGGCGTTATGATGTAACAAAAGGTTTTTTAAACTGAATATATGAACACTAGATACCTATTTTAAGATATTTCTATTATGAATTTTAAAAAGGGCTTCCTTAATTAGGAAGTCTTTTTTATGATATCTGATGTTTAATCTGATTAGTTTGATTTGCTAACAACAATAAATATAAACATTTGTAATGTATTAATCTCGTATAAGAATATAAGTCATTAGGTAAGAATGCTCCATTCTTCTCTATTTACCTATATTTATATTTTTACTAATTTATTATGATATCAACGTTGATTTAAAGTGTTTTTTTACGAAATAAACAAATGGATTTTTTCAGGAATACAAACACAATAAACTGTTCCGTTTTCTTAGTTCACATAATTTGAAGTTGTACTTAAAAAATCTTATCCATCTCTCTATGTGGATTACAGCCTTCCCTTTTTTCTAACCTTTCAAAAAAGGTTTTAATATCTTTAATTTCTATAAAGTCTAATCTATCCTCATTAGGTAGAATCTTTAAAACATCACACGATTTTGGTCTATTAAACTTAAATCCACCATCTCACTTAAAATTAAACCTACATAATCTTAGCTTGATGGATATGTGTTACTACCTTCACTTTTAAAAATAAAAAAGGCAAGTAACCTCAGCTATACGCTAAAATCACTTGCCTCATAAGTATTATTTAGTTATGAAAAGTAGGCTTATAAAACGAACGATTATCAAGTGCAAAGACACGTTCTGTGTATTCACCTGGTTTCGTGCGCCCAAGGGCACGATCCATCATGTTCATCTTCGCATCTAAATTATCAATGTAATGCAGAATTTCCGCTTCTTTTACTAACGGCGGTTTTGGGCTACCCCATTCCGCTTTGCCGTGATGAGATAAGACGATGTGCTGAAGAATTAATACTTCTTCTCCTTCGATTTTTAGCTCATCTGCTGCTTTTCCAATTTCGTTTACCATGATGGAAATGTGGCCAAGTAGATTTCCTTCTAATGTATACGTTGTTGAAATCGGACCAGATAATTCAATTACTTTTCCAAGGTCATGTAAAATAACACCTGCATACAGTAAATCTTTATCTAAAGATGGGTATAGCGTAGCAATGGCTTTCGCTAAATCAAGCATCGATACAACGTGATAAGCAAGCCCCGATACAAACTCATGGTGATTTTTCGTTGCTGCTGGATAATCTAAAAATTCACTTTGATGCTTATTTAATAAGTGTCTTGTGAGACGCTGAATGTTTGAGTTTCTCATTTCAAATATGTACTGTGTAATCTTTTCTACCATATCTTCTTTTTTCACTGGTGCTTTTTCTACAAAGTCTGAGATATCTGTCACTTCATTCGCATTCGCAACGCGAATTTGCTTCACACGAAGTTGAATGCGCCCTTTATAGTTTTGAATATCTCCAGCTACTTTCACAATCGTTTCTGCTACATATTGTTTCTCAACTTCTGGTGATACATCCCATAGCTTCGCTTCAATATCTCCAGTTTGGTCTTGTAAGATTACTGTTAAAAATGGCTTCCCATTACTCGCGATACCTTTTGTCGCTGTCTTAATTAACAAGAAGATATCGACTTGTTCACCAACTTCATATTCTGCAATTTTCTTTTTCATCCTGATTCCTCCACCAACTTAAGTACTTTTAGTATAGCACATTATACCTTATTTTCTTTATGCTCACGTGTTAATTTTATAATCTGTTTTTCCGCAAAGAATGATAATAGATGGGCATGGCATGTAAAGAAAATCACTTGTCTATCCTTCGCAATTTCTTTTATTAACTGGGTTGTTCGTTTTGTTCGTAGTGCATCAAAATGCACAAAGCTGTCATCAATAATAAATGGATAATCATGTTCAAACGTCCGCGCTAATGCAAAGCGCAATGATAAATAGAGCTGTTCCGCTGTCGCTTGACTGAGTTCATGGCTATAAAAACGAATACCATCACTTCGTTCTACAATAAACGGCTCTGTTTCTGATGGTGAAAAAATCTTACTATACTGACCACCTGTTAAATATACAAAATACTCCTCGGCCTTTTGTAAAATGCGCGGCAGCTGCACTTCATGATAGTATTGCTTTGTTTTTGTTAACACTGTTTTTGCCGCTGCATACGCCGCCCACTTCTTCACTTGCTCACGTACTTGAGACTTTTTCATTTCCCATTCATGGAGTAAATCACCGTACGTACTACCTTCTTCTAAGTTCGCAATCTCTACGCGGTGCTCCGCAATACGCTCGGTCAACTCCTTCTCTTGTGAAAGGAAGTCTTGTATATAGAGCGCTTCTTGTTTCAGCTTTCCTTCATACCCTTCCACTTGATAGTGTTCCGCTAATGATAAGCTTGTTAAACGTTTTTCTAACATGTCAATCTGTGGTGATAACCGCTCTACTTGCTTCTCTGCATCTTCACGCTTTTCTGCCCTCTTGCCAGCTTCTAAAAACATTTCTTCATCAGTAGCTGCTGCCACGTTCCATAGCGCATCTCTTTCTAATGTAAGTTGTTCTACTTGATGCTGTAATAGTGCTTGTTCTTCTTTCCAATCAGCTAGCTTCCCTAAAAGCTGCTCCCTCTTTTGTTTCTTTTCTTTTTCCTTTTGAATACGATTACTGATCATATGAAGATGATCAAAATCTGTATTTTCCATAACGTTTTCTAGTTTATGTTCAAACTGCGAAATCATTTCATATAATATTCCTTTTCGCTCCGCCAGCTTTCCTACCTCACGATATAACTGCTGCATCTTTTCAATGCGTTCAAATGCTGGCAATATATGCGCATATGTATAAAAGTGCGGGAAAGAATAGCGCGCATTATATGTATCGACTTGCTCTCCCATACGAAACGTATCTCGCTCCCATTCTTCATATGCAGAAACACCTTTATCATAGGTTCGTTCTATTTGTTGTAATTTATAAGACTCTCGCTCAAATAATTTACGAATTTCTTCATCTTTTTCTAATTGATAACGAATGGATAGCGCCTCTTCATTTTGTCTTCCGCCTGCACTTTGCTGCAGCGAGAGCAGTTCTTCTTGTAAACCATCGGAAGAAGTATCTTTATACAAAACAAGTGCAAGTATAATTAGGACAAAGACGATAACACTCGTAAATAACAACGCACGGTTATCTAAAAATACACTTGTCAGCAAAATCACTGTATTAATAGCTAACAAAAGGAAACAAATCGTCTGCCAGCGCTTTTTCTTTTCCTGCGCGATTTTCATTCTTTCTTCATATTTACGCTTCATTCGTTCCACGCCAGTACCCATAAAAACTGTATCTTGAAACGATCTTTCCTTTTCTACAAGCGCCTGTCGCTCTTCATCCGCTAACATCTGCTTTCGGATGTGCCCTACATTCTCTTCCTGTTCTTCTAGTTGCTCTTGCACTACTTTAAAGCGCTCATCTAGCTGCTCTTTCCGCGTCTCTAATGCTCTCGCCTTTTGCACCGTTTGCGTTATCATTTCTTTCGCTGCAAGGCTTGTATCAAATGAAAGCACACTTTCTTTCTCAAAAGTAGCACCAATTTGCTGCTCAAGCTCTTCTATCTCTTCTTTCATATTTCCAATACTTACTGTAATATCACGCATTTCTTGACGTGCATTTTCATATGACATATGCTGCATACGAAGTTCTTCTACATAGCTATCCTTTTGCAAGAGCTCTTCTTGTACTTCTACCCCATCCACTTCCGTTTGCACCATTTCCATCCTTTTCTGGATGGAATCTAATTGCACCCCGAGCGGCTCGAGTTTTGCTTTTATCGTTTCGAAACGTTCTACTCCTCGAACAGGAAACGGATTCTTCTGTTCTTCTAGCACTTTTTCATATGCATGTTTTTCAATCACAAGAGGTTGCAATGCAGCCAATACTTCATAGTCTTGCTTACGCTTTTCTGCCATCTCTTTTTCATTCCGAATATGAGCAAGACGCCCTTCATTTTCTTTTAACTGCCCCATTAACTTTTCATACGTACCAATCTTCCCTTGCCACGCCCCAAGCTTTTCTTGGAGCTTCTTTATTTCTTGAAGTGACGCATTGATCTCAGGCTTACGACCATTTGGCTTAAAACGCTGCTCCATTTCTTTTTCTAACTTTTTATCTAACTGCAGCAGGGCATCGCTCCCAACTGCACTCGCCGAAAATAAATAATTTCCGATTTCAGCTTCTCCAATATGATGAATATTTTGAAGACCGTGCATATCAAACGAAAAGACAGAATCAAACAGGCTCTCATTCATCCCGCTCAGCACAGTCTGTAACACTTCTTCTCCAGCTGTTTTTCCATCTTCAAAGTATACTGTTACTTCCCCAGCAGCCGTTTTCGGCAAGCGCTCGATTTGGAGTCTCCCATACTGCTCAGTCATAACAGTCACCCTGCCGCCGTACTTCCCGCCTTCTTTCGGCTCATAACGCCTTTGTCCTCTCATTGGGAACCCAAACAAAATACTCTTCATAAACGAACGAATCGTTGATTTTCCTGCTTCATTTTCACCGTACAACACCGTCAGCAATGAAAGATCCATTTCCACATTTTCTAATTTTCCATAACCATAAATATGGAGTTTTTCAATTTTCATTTTTTATCCCTCTCTTGCTGGAATAGTTGCTCTAATATAATATTTTCCGCTTCCTTTTGAATCTCTGCTTTTTCCTCATCTGAAAAGGATTCAATCACATTACGCGCAACTGGAGATGTCCAAATCGTCCTAAGCACCGCATCCATATTCGTAAATGATTCCAATTCTTGCAATACACTACCAACAAAATGATTCTCCTCTTTTAATCGCTGGATTTCTGCAAATGAAACCGTCTCATTCTTCCACTTCATCACATACACAAAATCTCTTCGTTCTTCTCCCGCTGCTAAAATATGAAAAATCTCTTCCACACGTTTTTCATCACGTAAATAAGGAGACAATGGCCCTTGTCCGATGAATACAATTGTCAAAAGAGTTCCTTCCTCTTCCTGACGCCATTCATTCATCACTTCCGTACAAGCTGTCATAAGGTCATCAACTGTTTGCAGTTCATCAATGCTAATTTCCGTCTCTTCCCAAACTACATCCGCCGCACCGAAAAATGAGCACACCGTTCCCTGCTCTGTTATCTCAACAAGATACGCCCCCTTCTCTCCTGTTTCCTTCCGGTGGCGTCCTTGTATATTGCCTGGATAAATGATATACGGCTCCTCTGCTAAAATCTCTCGCTTATGTATATGCCCAAGAGCCCAGTAATCAAATCCCTTTTCTTTTAACTCACGAATTTGAAACGGCGCATAGCGATTATGTTCCGCATCGCCTTCCACACTCCCGTGAAGCATGCCAATATGAAAAGGCGCATCGCTCATTTTTGCATACTGCGCCGTCATATTATCCGTTACAGCCTGCTGCAAATAACTAAACCCATAAATAGATGCAAGCAGTTCACCATCTTTATAAAACGGCTTTTCTTCTACATATGGCTCTGCAAACACATGAACATTTTCAGGAAACTCAATTGCTGCCCAGCTTCCCCCTAAATGATCGTGGTTACCATGAATGATATACACCGGAATCTCATACTGCGAAAGGCGCTTCATCTGCTCCCTCACAAACACTTGCGCCCTAAGACTTCTCGTTTCCGCATCATATAAATCTCCTGCTAGTAATACAAAATCAACGCGCTCTTGAATTGCTTTATCGATAATACGCTCAAACGACTGAAACGTACTTTGCTTCATTCTTTCCCAAACAGATGACGGCACATTCATTTCCATCCCTTTAAACGGACTATCCAAATGCAAATCTGCCGCATGTATAAACTTTACTTGTTTCACAAATAAACGATCCTTTCTTTATCCTATAAAAGTTTCACTCTATTTTACCACGCAATGTCACATATTTCTTTGCATATTCTAGCATTTTATGACAAAATAGTTATAAGATTCTGATTTTAATTTTTGGAGGGAATTTTCATGGGAGTATACGTTCTAACAGTCTTTGAAAAAGATGGTTCAAAAATGCTAGACGAATCATTCGAGGCGGCAACAGAAGCAGAAGCGAAATCAAAAGGAGCATCCATTTTACAAGAAAAGGGATTGCATAAGCACACACATCGCTGCACATCTTCCGCAGGAAAACTCGTTTTATTCCAGCGCTAAAAAAAGAAGCGTCATCCGCTTCTTTTTCATTCTATATCTTCATCACACCACGTAAATACCACATCTAGAATCCGGTTACCAATACGCACGCGTCTGTTCCACTTTCCAGTTTGAATTTGGCGCTGCAATTCATCTTTCATCTTTTCCGTCCAGTCGTGAATGGTTCCATTCCCGTCGTACGGATATACATTAGGAAACTCTTCCTGCAGAAGACTCAAGCTCTCTGCATCCAAATGAAAATGGAAATAGTAGTTAGCCGTAAGCGATGGCTCTTGCAATTGTAAAAACGGATCGTCAATTTGCTTTCTATTTCGGTAGAAAGTAAATATATTCACCTTTCCGCTCGTAATTTGGTCAATTTGAATTTCGTGCTTCTCTATAATCACGTCGTGCCCACCTCGTTATATACTACCTTTAGTATATATGTCTTTTGCATCAAAGTTAACCATTTTCACACGAAATTCATTTCCTTCATCTATTTCCCGTACCTCCAAGTAACAATCAGAACACATAAAAAAAACAAATTTGAAGGGGAGCGATTCTATGTATTTCGGTAGCAAAGGTTGGTATGTAAAGGAACTAAAAAAATTAGGTATCCGTACTTATGAAGGTAAAAAACTAGAATCCTATCGTACGCATGTGTTGGCTAGTTTGCTTGAGAGAGTTCAGAAAGAATCGGCTTAATACTAATACAAGAAAGAAGCAACGTTTGTTTTTGCGTTGCTTCTTTTTTATTTTTCATAAAGGCTGTTTTCGTATATATTGGAGACACAAAATCTTGAACGTATTAGGAACTCTTGGTTTTAATCAATTACAAGGCATCATAGTGAACGACGAAACTTTCTTTCGAGAATCTTTAAAAGGTCATCGTGAAATCGCTCATAGAAAAGACAAAAAAAACAACTTGAATTAATCCAAATTGTTTTCCCTTAAGAATTGTATAATTTGCCCTTTGTGGTGGTTATCGTGGTCTGTAAATTCCTTAACAATATATATAAGTGAGTAAGGTGCTCCAGTATGTGGACAATGAGTTACACCATTTGCAGTTAATGACTTGTTTAACTTTTCGATTGGAAATTCGTTAAGTTCTTTTATAAGTAGTTCCCTTGTATCTTTTGCTTCTTCAAGAAGTTTTGATTGTGATATTCCTGATTTTGCATAGTCTGATGCCTTTTTATTATGTGTATCAAAATTTGGAAACTCCATTCCCTTTTCATTTTGTACAGATGGGAGGACCTTTTTTAATAGATGATTATCCCAATTCATAATATGGACTATTATCTCCCTTACAGACCACTTACCTTCGGCTATTGATTTAGACCATAATGTGTCATCAATTTCTTCTAAAGTGCTTAACCAAGATGAATAATGACTAAAATTACTAATTATGTTTTTTACCTCACTCAATTTAATCCCTCTTTTCTAAATTAATTTAATATAATTATAACATTAAACTCACAATACACAAACATACGTTCTTGTAAATGTTTTCAGTTATAAAACCAACAGCCTTTTATAAAAAAAGAAACCGATGATATGCATTTCGTTAGCAAAGGTTGGTACTTAAAGAAATTAGGTACCCGTTCCGATGCTTCGCCACATGAACCTCGGTAATATCCTTATTCTCTGTCTCCTTATCATAATAATCCTCTCTTTTATAATTCCTATCAAATTGAACTATTCGTCTACTCTCATATTTAAGAATTGCACAAGTTGATCATTTAAATAACTTGTACTATAAGAAAAATCATTTTGATACCATTCAATAATAATGCCAATAATCGCATTCGCTTGGTAGGAACAATAGAGTGAATGATTAACTCCTTCTTTAAGAAAAGCCTCTTGATCTTGAAGTAACAAACGCTTTATTTCCTCAAATAATAAATAATAGTACATTAATGGAACCTTTTTGGAAAAAACAATTCTGTAGAATGACTTATATTTTTCGATATGATGAAAAACCCGAATGGTAGACGGGTCTAATTTACTCGTTTTCAATACTGATACGTGGCGATAAGGTTCTTGATAAGAACGGACCAAATCCGCTGTAATTTCTTTAAAATATTCCTCGAATAAATCTTCTACTTGTTTATAATGCAAGTAAAATGTACCACGATTTATTTTTGCCTTTCTGCAAATTTCCGAGATTGAGATGACTTCTAGATTTTTTTCATTTAGTAATTCTAACAATGCATTATGTAACGCCTCTTTTGTTTTCACAATCCGCATATCTGTACGCATCTTTTTTCACCTCTTATTGAACACATTTCTAACTATGTGTTAATTATTGAACATTTATCGTTTTTTTGCTCATTGTAAGCGCTCTTTTATATGATTATAATTTTTATTGAACAACTGTTCAATAAAGTGAAACTTTAATCAGTGGGGGGGCTTCATTCCCCACTGATTATCAGCCTGCACCAATCGGGCTTTTACGGGCAGTTGATCCCCCACCTAACTTCTTTGCTTTCGCTGAATTTTGAGGTGGAGGTCTTACTGCCCGTTAATGCGGAATAAACAGACAAAGGGGGCCGTTTCGAATGAGATTAAAAGGAAAAGTAGCAATTGTCACTGGTGCTGCGTCAGGCATGGGGAAAGCAATCGCAGAAGGTTATGCAAAAGAGGGCGCAAAGGTCGTTGTATCAGACTTAAACTTAGAAGGGGCTCAACATGTAGTACAGGGAATTAAGGCTACAGGTGCAGAGGCCATTGCTGTTCAAACAAACGTTACTTCCGATGAAGATCTACAACGTCTTTTCAATGAAACAAAACAAGCTTATGGAAAATTAGATATTCTTGTTAATAATGCAGGCATCATGGACGGAATGGAGCCTGTTGGTGAAATTTCAGACGAACGCTGGGAGAAGGTTTTCTCCGTTAATACAGTAGCTGTAATGAAAACAATGCGGATTGCAGTGAATCTATTCTTAGAACAAGGACATGGTACGATCGTTAATAACATTTCTGCAGGCGGACTATACGGCTCACGTGCTGGTGCTGCTTACACAGCATCTAAACATGCAGTCGTTGGCCTAACAAAAAACACTGCCTTTATGTATGCGAACAAAAACATCCGTTGTAACGGTATCGCTCCTGGAGCAGTCATGACAAACATTGCTTCTTCAATGACTCATTTGAGCGAATTTGGAGCAAGCCGCCAAGCATTAGGTATGGCAATTAATCCACGCGTTGGACAACCAGAAGAAGTTGCAAGGCTAGCTATCTTCTTAGGCTCAGACGAGGCTAGTTTCGTAAACGGACAAGTGATTGCGGTAGACGGCGGTTGGACTTCCTATTAATACACCTATTAGGGGTTACAACACATAGCTATCAAGTTTAGAGAAATGAGTTGATCTGTTTTCTTAACTTGATGGGTATGGTGTTCATTCAGAATACATGTAAAAACGGGTCATAACATGAACTGACCCGTTTTACTCTTTATATCATTATACTCTTCATCAAATTAGTAAGTTTATGTTAAAATCGTAAATCTTCTGCATCACTCAGTTGTTCTGGATGTCTATTTTTCCGTTTTTGAGAAATCATCTTTGGTCACCATATCCTGGTAGGTCGCCCGTTCGTTTCCAATCTTGACATCAGCGATAAAAATCTTCCGTTCTTTTACCGGACTAGGTTTCGGTTCACCGTACTTCGGTTTCCACTGTGGGTGGTAAAGCCCTGTTTTGAGGTAAGGCGTACGCGCACGTGTAGTATAGGCATTAGGACCTTGCACTTCCCATACAACTTTTCCATCCTTCCATATTTGTAGCAATCCGTCGTTCTCTGATGACCACTTTGCATGAATTACCCAAGAAGACCAGACTCCTTTTTGCACCAGTTCGTCCAATGTCTTAGAATCGCGCTCTATATTTGCAGTAGGACCGAATGCGCGTTGTATACTCCATCTGTCACCTTTCACTGCAATAGCCAATTCCGGAAAATCCCGATCCACCCGCTCACTGCCGAGTACAGCATGCCATTGCATGACGATATCGTCGCCACTGCCCTTGTCGAACACCCAATCCTGCGGGATATAAATCCGTGCTGTATACCAACGTTCGTGGAACCCTTCTTCGTATGGCTGTGCAATTTCCGAGCGGAATTGTCCTTGAGAATGCGGAACAACGAACTGCACTGCTTTGTGATCTCCCGTCATGCCTGGCGCATTTACTACATGTACACGCTGCGTGATCGTGTCAATATCTAGGTTGGTGCGGTTTTCCGAGTCGTTGATTGCTATTTTCCATTTTTCTAGCCCAGATTGAAAGATATCTTCTAACATAATAGAATTGTTTGTTTCCTTCAACTTAGGCTTCTTTTCTTTTTTGGATATATAGGGTTGAGTCACTGTCTCTTTTCTATTAACCAATACGATACCACCTACAAGTAAACTGACAAATAGGAAAGATATAGCAAGAATTTTTTTCATCTTTCGTTACACTCCATCTGGTTGATGTTTCTTTTGCATTTAATGGCATTAAAATCTCTTAAGTTGAGGGCGATGTATAGTTCCCCTATTATGTAATGCCAGCCCATTCCTCTCCTATTATATCGAATTAATCCATCATTAAATGAAACAACAGAATAAATATTGAATGTCCCATAGCAACCATCTCTGGTCATTTCACTTCCTCAACTCACTATATTGCTTATGAATTCTGTTTTCTGGTTTTTTGTCCACTGTATACAACACAATAAGGAATAACCATTCCAAAGGCTTCATGATAAGATAGATAATGTCTGCAGACCATTTTGAATTGATATGCCTGCTGATTGGGTAGCCATACCTGTCATAAAAATTACGGATGGCTTTATGGAAGTTTGGAACATATTGTTCAAGAATGTTCTCAAATGCATTAGCAATTAGTAGCTGGCGGTTCACAGGGATTCTTTCTCCACTTCTGATGCCTGCCCTAACTGGCTTGACCAATTTTTTATGTCCTCTAGCAGAGACCGTACACAAATAATGCCCGTCACCCGCCACTATCTCTGGTTTTGGCGCAGGGATATTCGAATAGTTGAAAGAACTTGTTTCAAGGAACACACGAATAAAGCTATCTGGTCGTTGCCCAAACAGAACCAAAATTAGTTGGATGATAATCAGAACTGGAAACAAGCTTATAGCCCATAGTTTTGACATCTGTTGATAGTTATTACATACCCGGAAGAGAAATAGCATACATTTATTGTTGTACTCAATCTCTTTTTCATGCTGACTAGCAAGAAAATGGTTCAGAGAATCTTTCAAGCTTGCGATATATAAAACAAACAACGATAGACAGCTAGTTTGCAGAAGAAAAACCGAATATTCTTCACCATCATTTGAGAAGGCTGTATGAGTGAGATAGGCAACCGCAAATATGATATTCAGTATCATTAATGTACTGCATACCACATAAATAAGCGGAGGAAGATCCCCATAATTAAGGCTTACGATCCAAAAGCTAATCATCCCCAATGTTATTAAGACAATTACTGAAACTATATATTCATTTGCAAGAGAAGCATATCCATTATTCTTAGCACCAGTCCTTTCAAAAATATGCAATTGCTCACCAGCACCCGCTGCCACTCCATTTAGAAAAAAGCCAAGCATGAATAAACAATAAATAACCATGGAGGCAAAAACATCTATTGATTTGATTTTGACTGATTTCTCCTTCGTAAAATTCCGAGACATCCTAAAAAAGGCATACCTAGGAATTGAAATAAATAAGAGCACCTTTATAAAAACAAGCAACTCTCTCCCTCCTCTAATCCATCCAAACACTTTGTTAGTATTTTAACAGTTTACCTTTTGCAAAAAAACTATCATCTTATTTCTCGCTATTAATAATCCTAAGAACGAGCAAAAATATGAGAATAAATGTTTAATGATAAATAAAACGGACAAAATCCCTTCGCCCCGACCGCTTCTATGCATGGCCAGATGCTCTCGACCACCTCTAAAAAGAAAGAGATCTTTATCTTTTATCCAACTGGCTCATTATTTTCTATCAACATTTGAATTTGACAGCTATAAGATTCTGTATTAAAGAAATCGTTAAATAACTCCACTTCAATGAAACTTTTAACTTTTAAATTATTTTCTTTTACATATTTAATGATTTTATTTCGACGTTCCTCTTCATTCTCTTTACTATAAGATAACGTTACATACTTTCCCTTTGGTAATATTTTTATATTTTGTTCAGCTTCTATATTAGAATCCCCTTGAAATCTACTAAAAACATATTTTGGTTCTGCATCCCCCTCTGAATTAAAGTTATATATGATTCCTCTTTCCATTGACATTTTCCCCTCTTTATCTTGAATGATTTTCTCTAAGTCTGAATAGTAAAGTAGCTCTTGTAAACTTCCCACTTCTTTACATGGTGCTACAATTACATAGCGCGGTTCAAAGAACTGAATAGATATCTCATCACTATTTAATATATCCTTAGAAGTCTCTACCTTCATATTTAAGCTATCAATGGTTTTGATTACTTCTTGCATTTTCTTTATGTTTTCTTCTGCTTCATATCTTTTTAATTGTAAAAATTGTAGTAATTGATCAGTATCACAGTCCTTAAAAATCTCTTGAAGCTCTACTATACTCGTTCTTAACTCTCTACAGCTTTTTATAATATCTATATGAATAAATTGATCTATAGAATAATACCTATAACCTGTTGTTTCATCAATATATCTTGGAATAAGAATCCCCATTTTGTGATAATATCGTAACGCTTTTATTGTGATGTCCTTTATTTTCGCAACTTCCCCAATAGAAAATAAGTTTTTCACCCTAATCACTTCCTTTATATTTTTCTTATATTATCATTGACTCTCCTCTTAAGGGAGACCTTATGATCATAATAAGATATTTGCAATAAAATACAAAATTCACTTATATACAAGGGAGTTTCGAAACATGAATACAGTAACATACAGAAGTCTAGTTAAAGAAGATTATGAATCTGTCAAAGCTTTGATTGGTGAAGCATTTGGCTTCAATGAAATGATTGAGGATAAAAAATTTTTAGATTCCATATTAAACATCTATCTACAGAGTTGTATTTTAGGGAGCTCATTTAGCAAAGTAGCAGAAAAAGACAATAAAATTATTGGTGTTATTTTGGGGGATTCAAAAAAAGACAAAAAACGTTTAAAGAAAGCTCATAATACTTTAAGTTTTGCCTACACCATGCTGAAAGTATTCATGACTAATAAAGAGAATAAAAAATTCATAAAAGAATCCTCAAAGGTTGAAGACACATATAAAGAACTTATAGAAGGAAAGGAAGATGATTTTCAAGGTTGTATACAGTTATTTATTGTATCAGGGGAATCTAGAGGTCTTGGGGTTGGAAATGCTCTAATGAATCATTTGTCTAATTATATGAAAAGTACGAATGTGAAATCTTTATATCTATATACAGATAATAAATGTAACTATGGATTTTATGATAGTCAAAACTTTGAACGTATAAATGAAAAAGAAATTTATTTCGATTCAATGAAAACAAAACTTAATGTATTTTTATACTGTTATGATTTTTAACTGCTGGTAAAAACCGTATCACTTATTCGGGGTACGGTTCACCATAACTCATTTAAATGAAATTTTCTCTGAAACAAATTGCTTTTTTACAATTCCAGCCTATTTCATTCATTTCCTGTTAGAAATTCGTCTATACCGGCCTACATTAAATTCATATTATATATGACAAACAATATTTGATGATTTAAAAAGGAGGCAGTGAATTGTCTTTTAAAAAATTTGTCGATGCATTACCAATTCCTCCTGTCTTAAAAGCAGAAGGTACCCATGATGGAGTACCATTCTATGAAGTAACAATGAAGCAAGTCAAACAAAAATTACATCGGGATTTGCCGCCAACTACTGTCTGGGGCTATAACGGTATGTACCCGGGTCCTACATTCGAAGCAGAAAGAAATCACCCTATTCTTGTAAAATGGAAAAATAAATTGCCCTTTGAACACCTGCTGCCTGTCGACCAAACTGTTCATGGTGCGGAATCATCCATACCTTCTGTTAGGACGGTTGTCCATTTACATGGAGGCCGTGTTCGTCCAGAAAGTGACGGATATCCTGATGCATGGTTCACAAGAGATTTTAAAAATGTTGGGCCGAAATTCGTGACTGAAGTCTACTATTATCCAAACTGTCAACGCCCTACAACACTTTGGTATCATGATCACGCCCTTGGAATTACTCGTTTGAACGTTTATGCAGGTCTTGCGGGCTTCTATCTTCTCAGAGATGAAGAAGAGAAGAAGTTGAATCTTCCGAGTGGAAACTTTGAAATCCCGCTGGTCATCCAAGATCGTTCGTTCTATGCCAATGGTGAACTCTTTTATCCATCCCAACCAGGAAATACGCCGCCTCCAGCCCCACAGCCACCTCCACCAATCGATCCTACATTACCAAATCCGTCAGTGGTCCCTGAATTTTTCGGTAACACAATTTTAGTCAACGGAAAAGTATGGCCTTATCTTGAGGTTGAGCCGCGGAAATACCGGTTCCGCATCCTAAATGGCTCCAATTCTCGTTTTTATCGTATGAAGCTGAGCTCTGGGCAAAATTTTGTCCAAATTGGTACGGATGGAGGACTTTTGGAAAAACCAGTCCTAGTATCCGAAATCATCCTTGCACCTGCGGAACGTGCCGATGTCATTGTCGATTTTTCAAACCATAATGGTCAGAGTATTATTTTAACAAATGACGCACCAACCCCGTTCCCTGACGGCGAAAGTCCTTCTGAAGATCTGAGACAGATTACGCAATTTCGCGTCAAACAAACATACTGCAAACCTGACAAAAGTAAAATTCCAGAGAAGTTGAGTTGCTTGGAACAGCTGAATCCCCAGGATGCTGTAATCACACGAAAAAACACTTTACTTGAAGCTACCGATAATTTTGGACGCCCTATGCCATTATTAAATAACATGGAGTGGAATCAGCCTATTACAGAAACCCCGTATAATGGAACTATAGAGATTTGGGAGCTGTACAATACGACACCAGACACTCACCCGATTCATTTGCACCTTGTCAATTTTCAAATTTTGAATCGTGCTGTATTTACTGGCGATCCAAATGGTTCTGACCTCAAAGTCGGACCGCCCATACCACCTGATCCAAACGAGAGAGGATGGAAAGATACTGTTCGTGCTAATCCCGGAGAAGTGACCCGGATTATCGCACGCTTTGGTCCATTTACAGGAACTTACCCATGGCACTGTCATATTCTTGAACACGAAGATTACGATATGATGAGACCATACGAGGTGCTAGCTAATCCTAGCTTTAACCCATGCGAATGAGATCCAGAACAATGCAGCGATAACTCCTTTTCTCAATGTTTTGACTGCTATAAACAACGGAAAAATAAAAAAGAAGAGAAATAATGATTCCATGATTTCTCTTCTCCTTTTCATTCATTTAATATCTTTATCATAAAACTATTCAAAGTTCCTTATGCATCTTGAAATATAGAGCTTGTTCAAAAAACGTATTTTTGAACAAGCTTTTTCTAATTAAGCAAATACTCGCTTAACCTCTTTTGCAATTTCATTTATTAAATCTTCCGCTTGCGGATACAAACCAATTTTATCCATAAATGCATGATCTGTACCGTTGTACTGAATAAGCTTTGTAGGTACGCCGCTTCGTGCAAGTTTTGCCGCGTAAGCTTCGCACTCTACTTTTAAATAATCAAATTCAGCAGTTGCAATTAGCGTCTGCGGCATATTACTTAATTGATCTGAAAGGAGCGGAGAAACGTGAGGATCAGTAATTTCCGCTTTACTTTGCAAGTACAAGTACAGCCTGAAAAATAACTCACCGCTTTCAGCCAACCCTTTAATCATTGGAATGATGAGCTCAGAATAGTTACGAATCTCATATTGGTCGAGGCTCCAGTTGAAATCTTCAGTTTGGACGCCGGCCATATTCACTGTTGGGTAAATAAGCGCTTGTAGCTTAATCATCTCTGTTCCCTTTTCAATATCCATGAGCGCGCACACCGTAGCTAAATTCCCACCCGCACTGTCTCCAGAGACGGCAATTTGCTGTGGGTTCACACGAATTTCTTCAGCGTGCTCATACACCCATGTTACGGATTCGAAACAATCTGTCAGTCCTGCTGGATATGGATGTTCAGGCGCTAAACGGTAATCAACGGTAATCACAACGGCGCCTGCTTTTTCTGCCAATGCTTTACACGGATTTTCCACGACATCCACACTGCCGCCTATGAAACCTCCGCCGTGAAAGAAGACAACCGCAGGCAGAATTCCTTCGTTAGAAGGCGTATAGATACGCAGTGGAATCGGTCCATTCATTCCATCAATTGTTTTATAAGTGGTTTCGACTTTCCCCTTCGTAACGTCGTCATTGTTCCATCCCATCATAGCCCGCATTCCCTGAACAAAACCGAGAGTATCTGACGGATCAAATGACTGGTTTTCCGTCGCAACCATTTTTTCTGCCGCTTGTAAAGTCACTTGGAGAACACGAGGATCTAATTCACCAATCGCATTAGAATCAGGAATTGGTTTAACGATAAAATCGAAGCCTCTTTTTTGGACAGCTTGCACGTCCTTGCTCAGTTTAGAAACTAGATTAACGTAAGAAGTTGTATTACTCATCATTACCGTCTCCTTTTTTGATCATTTTTTTTTCGAAAAATTGGGTTACTGGTTTCTCCCGTACTTCGCTATACGAGAATCTTCCATTACACCGTTCCAATTGAGTCCAAAGGCGAAGTCATATACATGGCCTTCAGAATCAACGTGGCTTTCCATATCATGTGCGACATCTTCTAGCTGCTGCTCAACTGTTCTCATATTCGCCGGCATTTGCATCGGCAATAGGCCTGATGGCTCGTAAGCTCCCGACAGAGCGTCCATAATTGCCTGATCTTGAACGCCAAAGTTCGCTACAATCGCATCAACTTCCGCTTCGAACTCTGCGACAATCATTGGATTCGACAGTAAAATCGATACGACGACCGGCTTTCCTTTCATCATTTCTTTCGTTTCAAGCACGATGTCCAAGTCGTGTGAATTGTGCGTTGTAACTGTTTTACCTTTATAGGAACGGTTTAGCAGATCGGTTTCCCTAGAGTCGCCAGCAATACTCCGTTCGCGGGCATGCTCAGCTGTATACGGCTTGTATTGAAGGCTAATTGGTACATAATCATTTCCTCCATTATCAGCATCCTCTTGGTTGTACCCCACCCCTGACTTCGGACTTTGGATGAACACAAGTCCGAAATCCGCTTCGTCCGGATTATTAGTAATATCGAAATATTGGGCCACAACGTCAAGATTGACTGGATGCTCCAGTTTCTCCGGTGTTGGCATTCCAAACCAGCTCTTCCCAGCGGGCAAATACCTTTTCGGAATGTATACTTTGCTTTTTGGCTGAATCGGCAACGTCTGCCCCTTATTCTTCAGAAGGACGATTGACTTCAACTGCGCTTCATAACCTGCTTTCACGAAATCTGGATTGCAGACAATTTTCTCACTTTCCTCAGACTTGAGATAAGGATTTTCGAAGAGACCAAGTCGGAACATATTTAGAAGCAGACGAACCGCTGATTGTTCAAACCGTTTTTTCATATAAACCTCTCCATGTTCAGATACCCCTAATTGGTAAGCTTCTAGAACATGGCCAACTTCGTTATTGCCGCCAAACTGGTCCACACCAGCCATCAACAGCTTATAATGACGCTCCGCAACGCTCAGATGCTCAACGCCCCATGACTTACCCGTCAAAAATGTATCTTTACTACTATGCTCATCAGCAGTAATCAACCAATCTGTGCAAACAACGCCGTCATAGCCATATTGCCCCCGCAGTAAGTCGGTAATTAAATAGGAATTATAAGAGTTGCCGACGTTCTCTCCGTTTACTTGATCTTGATCAAACGAAATCGTGTAATATGGCATCACTGCAGAAGCCTTACTCGTCTTACCCTCCAGCTGAAAAGCTCCGTCGACGAACGGTTTCAAGTGCTCTTCGAAATTGTTTCCTGGATAAACGGCATACTTTCCGCAGGCAAAATGTGCGTCTCTTCCGCCCTCACCGCTTCCTCCTCCAGGCCAATGCTTCACCATAGCATTCACACTATCCAATCCCCAACCACCTTCTAGTTCCTGCTCGCCTTCTGATGTTTGGAAACCGTCCACATAAGCGCGCGCCATATCCGTAGACAAACGTGAATCCTCACCGAACGTGCCGCTGAAGCGGAACCAGCGCGGGTCAGTTGCGATATCGATTTGCGGTGACAGTGCTGTTGTCATGCCAAGTGCCCTGTACTCCCTCGAGGCAACTTCTCCAAATTGACGTGTCACTTCAGGGTCAAATGTCGCTGCAAGACCAAGCGTTTCAGGCCAGAATGATACGCGTGAAGCCGTTCCTGCGCCAACGTTAAATTCGGAGCTGGCATCAGAACCGTGACGCGGATCCGAGCTATTGTTCGCTGGAATGCCTAAACTTGTCCCTTCCGCAACAACCTGCAGCTTGTTGTTCCAGCGCGCGGCTGTTTCCGGATTTTCAACTGTTGTCATGAGAACATGACGGAGATGGTCTTCAGTCAAAAATGCGATTTGCTCATCGGTCAAATCCCACGGCTGAGCGCCGCTCTCTTCATAAGACTTTCCGTCGTAAGTCCCGGCAAACCAACTATCACTCGTGGCTGGAATTGCTTGATGCCCACTGTATAACATCAATCCTGCAATTTCCTCGATAGACATCCGCGTGGCAAGATCTTTTGCCCGTTCTTCAGCTGGTAATCTCCAGTCCTCATACGGCTTCAATACTCCATCCTTACTTAAGTTTTTAAAAAACGAGCCGTTCTGCTCAATGATGCGAACCTTGGATAAAATGGAATAGCCAAGTGTAGGTCCGCCTTCGTTACAGACGTATGCAATCAACGGCTGACCTGCGTTATTTTCTTTGGCTGACATAGAAGAACCCTCCATTTCTTTAAATAAAATCGCTGTATAGCGAACATATAAGTCATACTTTTTCAGAAAGCGTTTACAATTTAATTATAAAAAAACCGCTCGTCCTCAAAGAGACAGCGGTTTATCGACTTTTATTGCCTTATTTAATCTTTTTATGTAAACAACTTGAATCATTGAATCAAAAGGGATTAAAATTTAACACAATTCGTCACCATGCAGGAATAAACTCAATCAACTCGACTCCGTGCGGCTCCAAAATGGAAATACAAGTGTGACTGTTCTCCACTTCAACATACCGACTCGTCATACGCGGCTGAGCGCCGGCCTTCAAATATTCCACATCCTCTAGGCAGAGTGATTGCGGCGCCCCCATCTCTACCCAGCGGTCATAGCTGCTTCCATATTTTCGGCCGACCGTGCGGGTAACGATCCGATACTTTCCGCTCGGTAAACCCGTAAGCTCTAGCTCTAACTTTACAGTCTTCACGTCCTTGAAACCGTTATAGCGGTTAACCGCATCAATAAAGGAAATATCACCAAGTGCGTACAAATCATCAAAATGACAATAATTAAAGGTAAGCACTTGATAGCCGCCCCGGCCAGAAGTAACGATGTAACGATCACCACGCTCAATCAGGTGATCACCTAACTTTGCTAATAATTCATAGGCAATCATACCAGCCTTAGGGATACCATGCTGAGCAATCAGTCCAAGTCCCCCGTGAAACAAATCCGGTGAAGCAGCCGTTTCTTCAATGTTGTCGCTTAGCACCCAGTAACCGAAGCCTTCGATACTGTCCAAATTATCAATAATATTTTTGACGATATAAGCAGCCTTGTACAGCGTATCATTCGTTAGTTCGCGATGATACGAAGTCGAATTCCACTCTGTCAAATACAAATCGGCCCCGGGCATCTCATGTTTCTCAAGCAACCTTTTCTCATGTGCAAGTCGCTCCTTTAGAAAATCTGGATTCGGAGATACACCGCCAAATTCTTCAATCAGTTTCCGAAACGACTCCAATTCGTTAAACACGTCACATTGTTCTAGATTATTCAGCCTTTCATGCGGGTAAAAATGAAGCGGAACGAAATCGGGCAAACACTGTCGCTTACGGCAAAATGCAAAAAACGCATCGTAAAACTTTCTTCCATCAATCGTAATGATTCGGCCAGGCGCTCCAATTTGAAGACGAGGCGATATACGTTTCACAGCTTCATAGGTGCGAGCATACAACTCCATATATTCCTCCATCGTTCCCGGCCAAAATGCCTTCAACTCCGGTTCGTTCCAAAATTCGAATTTCCAGGACTCTACCTCTTCCTTGCCGTAGCGATTCATACAATGGCGTAAAAAGCGATCAACAAGCTCACACCATTTATCGACAGACCTCGGCGGACTAATATAACTCTTTACATAAAAAATGCTTTTCTCCTTGTCCGCTGCCAAAGCAGATGGCATAAATCCAAGCTCGATAAACGGCTTAATTCTAACTGAAAGGAGAAAATCAAATAGCTCATCGACCAATCTAAAATTGTATACAGGCTTGCCTGTCTCGTCCTCAGTGTATACCATCATAGAGTCGTCAAATATGCCATGAAACCGCAAATAGCGAAAAGGACAGCGCTCCTGAACTCGTTTCAATTGCCACTGCACGTCCGCATGCAATCCTTCTTTTGCTTTTCCAATCGCGATCAAACTTTTCCATGTATGCCTTATTAGACTGCTGTGAGCGGATAGGCTAACCTGATATGCCTTCGTTTCGAGCCCTATAATCTCTTCTACCTGCTGCGAAGGACTTCTCTGTAAATATTGGCTAATAATTCCGAGTGCGCTCGATTGATTAAACGTCAAATAATTGGAAGATTCCCGTTCCTTCTTCTTACCAAGATCTGGGCGGAAATGCTTCCGGTATTCACTTGGCGTTACGTTATACCTTGCTTTAAAGGCAGTGTAGAATGACTTAGCGTTCGGAAATCCGTGCTTCAAAGCAATATCAGCAATAGGTATTTCCCCATTGTGAAGCAGTTCCTCCACCGTATATTTCAAACGAATGCTCGTTAAATAAGATTGAAAATTAAGACCGATGTTATCACTGAAAAACTTAGACAAATACGGAATAGACAAAAATTCACGCTCAGCAATTGCCTGCAGTGTAATCGGCTCCTTATAATGATCTTCTATATAAGTAATAATACGAAGCATCCGCTCCATATACTTCTCATTCATAATGCCCGCAGATGCTGAAACCTTAAATTGCTTCAAAAGAATAGAGAGCACTTCCAACATTCGAATTTGCATATCGATCTCATAGGCGTCACCTTTCTGATACATTAGCTGCACCATCTCAGCCAATAAACGTCGCACCAGGTCTAAAGCATGACGCCGCTCCTTATCTCCTGAATAACAATCAAAGCTAATCTCATCTGCCCGTGCTATTTTTTCCTTCAAATAACTGAAAGGAATAAGAAACGTCGCAATAATATTCCGATCAAGGCCAATCACCTCATGCACATGACATTGGTTGATAAGTAGCACGTCTCCCTCAGAAAGCGTCCGTTTCTCATGACTTAGCCTAACCTCCACCGTACCGCGCAGCACAAAAATAATCTCTACGCTGTTATGCCAATGACTCGGTACATAATTGACACTGTTCAATGAAACATCAAAAGGCAGACTATCATTCGTCTCAACCAACTCGTATACAGCATTTCGCATGAAGCTTTCCTCCTTTTAGAACGGTACTCTTACTTGTTTTTTGGAATGGGATTTTCTTTTTCATTAGGCTCTGATTTGTAGTATAATCCCTTAAAATTACAGTAATGATAGATTTATTGGGTATATCCGTTTTTTAGTATTATACCATTGAATTCTAAAGCTTCATCTGTAACGAGCACTTCATTTGAATCCATTTATAATAACTCGAGCGATGTACACTGAAAAATTTAGTATGCCATGTAATCAGACATGTCTTTTTTTAATATGAAACTTGTGCCTTTTAGTAGATGAAGAATCCCTTGAGTTCCATTATTCTTTCCACGGATACCTTTAATTTCACCAAATTCTTTATACTTTCTTCGCCAACCTTTAACTTGTGTAGAACTCCTAATATTCTATCGCTTAGCTATGAGTTGATAATTGCATTCACCATATAAATAGCTTTGAACAGCCGATAGTTGTAATTCGTCTGAATAAGTATTAGGTGTTGAGCCTTTTTAACTATGAAAAATCCCCTTAGGGTATTTCTACTCTAAGGGGATTATCCTATCATCTATAACATGCTTTTTATTTTTATATACGCACAGCCGTACCACTTACAGCAACCATTAACATGCCGTCACGAACAACCTCGTAGTCTACATCAATGCCAACAATTGCATTTGCTCCTTTTTGCTTCGCAAGTTGTTTCATTTCTTC
>Ga0102589_1002126_pt1 | contig 23893 bp, 18 predicted proteins | sample AraplaMF_Col_mLB_FD_76858 | JGI IMG/M metagenome (GOLD analysis project Ga0102589, IMG submission 76858) | Arabidopsis root microbial communities from the University of North Carolina, USA - plate scrape MF_Col_mLB | ecosystem: Host-associated > Plants > Roots > Endosphere | place: USA... | reverse complement strand
ACTACAAATGGTATGCGGCGCTCGCGTACATCCGCGCCAACAAGCTCAACTACAACGTCATCGCCGGCCCCAAGGACCGCTTCGGCCTGATCGCCAGCGGCAAGGCCTTCAACGACACGCGCCAGGCACTGGCTGACCTCGGCCTGGATGAACAAACCTGCCACCAGCTGGGCATACGCCTGCACAAGGTCAATGTCGTCTGGCCGCTGGAGGCCACCATCACGCGCGACTTCGCCGAAGGCCTGCAGGAAATCCTGGTGGTGGAAGAAAAACGCCAGGTCATCGAGTACCAGCTCAAGGAAGAACTCTACAACTGGCGCGCCGACGTGCGGCCCAATGTGCTGGGCAAGTTCGACGAGCCTGAGGGTGACCAGTCGGGCGGTGAATGGGGCCGCTCCAACCCGAGCGACAACTGGCTGCTGCGTGCCAAGGCCGACCTGACGCCGGCCATCATTGCCAAGGCGATCGCCAAGCGCCTGAAGAAACTGGGCGTGCCGGCCGACGTGGTTTCGCGCATGGACGAGCGCCTGGCCGTGATCGAGGCGCGCGAACGCGCGCTGGCCGAGGCCAAGGCCGACACCGGCGAGCGCGCGCCCTGGTTTTGCAGCGGCTGCCCGCACAACACCAGCACGCGCGTGCCCGAAGGCTCGCGCGCCGTGGCCGGCATAGGCTGCCACTACATGGCGACCTGGATGGACCGCTCCACCTCCACCTTCACCCAGATGGGCGGCGAAGGCGTGACCTGGGTGGGACAAGCGGCCTTCACGACCGACGAGCACATCTTTGCCAACCTCGGCGACGGCACTTATTTCCACAGCGGGCTGCTGGCGATACGCCAGGCCATCGCCTCGGGCGTGAACATCACTTACAAGATTCTCTACAACGACGCGGTCGCCATGACGGGCGGCCAGCAGGTCGGCGAGCGGCCCGAGGGCCACTCGGTGTTGCAGATCATGCAAAGCCTGCGCGCCGAAGGGGTGGCCAAGCTGGTTATCGTGACCGACGAGCCACAGAAATACGACGGTGCGCCGCTGCTCGAGGGCGTGACGGTGCACCATCGCGACGAGCTGGACCGCATCCAGCGCGAGTTCCGCGAGATCAAGGGCACGACCGCCATCATTTACGACCAGACCTGCGCGACGGAAAAGCGCCGGCGCCGCAAGCGCGGCACCCTGGTGGACCCGGAAAAGCGCGTGGTGATCAACGAGCTGGTCTGCGAGGGCTGCGGCGACTGCTCGGTGCAGTCCAACTGCCTGTCGGTCGAGCCGCTGGAAACCGAATTCGGCCGCAAGCGCCGCATCAACCAGAACACCTGCAACAAGGACTATTCCTGCGTGAAGGGGTTTTGCCCCAGCTTCATCACCGTCGAGGGCGGGCAGCTGAAGAAACCGAAGAAAGAAAAGAAGGGCGGTGCCTCCAGCCTGCCGCCAGTTCCCGAGCCGGTGTTGCCCGTGGCGGAAAATGCCTGGGGCATTGTCGTGGGCGGCGTGGGCGGTACCGGCGTCATCACCATAGGCCAGTTGCTGGGCATGGCGGCCCACATGGAAGGCAAGGGCGTGGTCACGCAGGACGCGGGCGGCCTGGCGCAAAAAGGCGGCGCCACCTGGAGCCACATCCAGATCGCCAACCGGCCCGAGGCGATTTACACCACCAAGGTGGACACCGCCAAGGCCGACCTGGTCATAGGCTGCGACCCCATTGTGGCGGCCAGCAAATACACCCTCACCGTCATGCAGCCGGGCCGCACCTATGTGGCCATGAATTCGCACGGCACGCCGACGGCGGCTTTTGTGAAGAACCCGGGCTGGCAGTTCCCCGGCGGCAATTGCGAAAGCGCCGTGACCTCCGCAGTGGGCGCTGACTTGCTGGGCAGCTTCGATGCCGAAGAGGTGGCGGTGCAGCTGGTGGGCGACTCGATTTACACCAACCCGCTGATGCTGGGCTTTGCCTGGCAAAAGGGGCGTGTGCCCCTGTCGCATGCCGCGCTGATGCGGGCCATCGAGCTCAACGGCGTGCAGGTCGACAACAACAAGGCGGCCTTTGAATGGGGCCGTCGCTGCGCGCACGACCTGGCGTCGGTCCAGGCACTGTTCAAGGCGGCGCAGGTCATCGAGTTCGTGAAAAAGCCGGCCCTGGCTGAAATGCTGGCCAAGCGGGTGGACTTCCTCACGGCCTACCAGAATGCCGCTTATGCCCAGGCTTACCAGTCCTTTGTTGAACAGGTGCGAGGCGCCGAAGCGGTGCTGGGCAAAACGGCGCTCACCGAAGCTGTTGCGCGCTACCTCTTCAAGTTGATGGCCTACAAAGACGAGTACGAAGTAGCGCGCCTGCACAGCGACCCGGCCTTCCTGGGCAAGATCAACGCCATGTTCGAGGGCGACTTCAAGCTCAATTACCACCTCGCGCCGCCCGCCATCGCCCCCAAAAACGAGAAGGGCGAGCTGCAGAAGAGGCAATTCGGTCCCTGGATGCTGGGTGCGTTTAAGCTGCTGGCCCGCCTCAAGGGCCTGCGCGGCACGCCGCTGGATGTTTTCGGCCGCACCGAGGAGCGCCGGACGGAACGGGCACTTATTGAGGAATACCGGGCCAGCATCGAAGAGGTTTTGGCCGGCCTGAGCGCCGAAAACCACGCCACGGCGCTGGAAATCGCCCGGATTCCCGAAATGATCAAGGGTTACGGCCATGTCAAGGCGCGCCACCTGGCCGCCGCGCGGCCGCAGTGGGCCGCGCTGATGCAAGCCTTTCGTAGCCCTGGATCTACCGTCCAGCGGAAAGCGGCCTGAGCGCCGTTGGACTTTTCTCCCCGTGAGGGCCGCCGCGGCAAAGTCTGCGGCGGCCCTTTTGCACGTAAACCCGGCTTGAAAAGCCCCTGGCGCACGCCAGTTACCCCTTGGGGCGGTTGCCCCGCCGCATACAATCGTGGACTCTGTACGCCGTCCGTGCCGGACGGCGCGCGCCAGTGTGTTTTTATTATGTTGTGGAGTTAGCCGTGTTCATTTCTTCCGCCTTTGCCCAAACCGCTCCCGCTGCAGCTGCCGGTGGTGACATGATGTCGTCGCTGACGGGCATGCTGCCCCTGGTGCTGATGTTTGTGGTGCTGTATTTCGTCATGATCCGCCCGCAGATGAAGAAGCAGAAAGAGCACCGCGCCATGATCGACGCGCTGGCCAAGGGCGATGAAGTCGCGACGGCCGGCGGCCTGCTCGGCAAGGTCACCAAGCTGGGCGACGCCTACCTGACCCTGGAACTGGCCCCCGGCGTTGAAGTGCAACTGCAGCGCAGCGCCATCATCCAGGTCCTGCCCAAGGGCGCGATCAGTACGGCCAAGTAAGTCTTCAAGGCCCTGTGAGGCTTCACGGGGCTTTTCGGTATATCGGGGCTGCTGCGGCTTGATGCGGGCGCCCCTTTTGTTCATTTGTCCACCAGGAACAGCCCTCCCATGAATCGTTACCCGGCCTGGAAGTACGCCATCATCGTGGTCGCGCTGCTGATCGCGGCTTTGTACACGCTGCCCAATTTCTTCGGCGAAGCGCCCGCGGTGCAGGTGTCCAGCGCCAAATCCACCATCAAGGTTGACAGCACGACGGTCGCGCGTGTTGAGCAAGTCTTGAAGGATGCGGGCTTGACTGCGAACGCCATCACCTTTGACGGCAATTCTGTGAAGGCGCGTTTTAGCGATACCGACACTCAGCTCAAGGCGAAGGACGCCATACAGAAGAGCCTGGTGCCCGACGCGAATGACCCTTCTTACGTCGTCGCGCTCAATTTGTTGTCTTTATCGCCCGCTTGGCTGGGGCAGTTTCATGCTTTTCCAATGTACTTGGGCCTCGATTTGCGCGGCGGCGTGCATTTGATGCTGCAAGTCGACATGGAGGCCGCTCTTACCAAGAGGGCTGAATCATTGTCGGGCGATATCCGCTCTTCCCTGCGCGAGAAAAATATACGTCATGGAGGAATTAGCCGCAATGGGCAGGCCATCGAGATCAAGCTCAAGGATTCCGCTGCTCTGGCATCCACCAAGGCATTGATTCAAGACCAGTTTACGGACCTGCAAACATCCGAGGCTGCGGATGGCACCGAGTACAAACTGACAGCTACCATCAAGCCCGAGGCTACCCGCCGCATACAGGACCAGGCGCTTAAGCAGAACATGGTGACGCTGCACAATCGGGTGAATGAGCTGGGCGTAGCTGAGCCTGTGATTCAGCAACAAGGTATTGACCGCATCGTGGTGCAGCTCCCAGGCATCCAGGATCCCGCCCGCGTTCGGACGATCATCGGGCGGACGGCGACGCTGGAGATGCGTCTGGTGGATGACAGCGCCGAAGCCCGCGCTGCCATGACGGGCGGCATGGTGCCGTTTGGATCGGAGAAATTCCCCGATACCAAGGGTGATCCGGTGATTGTGAAAAAGCAGGTTCTCGTGACCGGTGAAAACCTCACGGATGCTCAGGCCGGCTTCGAGTCGCAGAAGCAAGAGCCCAACGTATCCTTGAACCTCGACGCCAAGGGCGGCCGTGTGATGCGCGATGTGAGTCGCGAAAACATGAACAAGCCGATGGCAATCCTGCTGTTTGAGAAGGGCAAGGGCCAGGCCATTTCGGTCGCCACAATCCGTGGCGAGCTAGGCACTCGATTCAGCATTTCCGGTGCCATGAACATCAATGCGGCCAATGACCTCGCGCTGCTGCTGCGCGCGGGCTCGCTGGCCGCCCCGATGGAAATCATCGAGGAACGCACCATAGGCCCAACCCTGGGCGCCGACAACATCTCCAAAGGTTTTCACAGCGTGTCCTGGGGCTTTGTCGTGATCGTGGCATTCATGGCCGCCTACTACATGCTCTTCGGCCTGTTCTCGGGATTGGCGCTGGCCGTCAACCTGTTGCTGCTGGTGGCGGTGCTGTCCATGCTGCAGGCCACCCTGACGCTGCCCGGCATGGCGGCCATGGCGCTGGCGCTGGGCATGGCCATCGACTCCAACGTGCTGATCAACGAACGCGTGCGCGAGGAACTGCGCAACGGGTCGTCGCCGCAGGCGGCCATCCACGCCGGCTACGAACGGGCCTGGGCCACCATCCTGGACTCCAACATCTCGACGTTGATTGCCGGCCTGGCGTTGCTGGCCTTCGGTTCCGGCCCGGTCCGCGGCTTTGCGGTGGTGCACTGTATCGGCATCCTGACCAGCATGTTCTCCGCGGTGTTTTTCTCGCGCGGCCTGGTCAACCTCTGGTATGGCCGCCAGAAAAAGCTCAAGTCGGTTTCCATTGGCACCGTGTGGCGGCCCGCCGCGTCCGGCGCGGTGGCGACCAAGTAATTCCGGCCTTTTCCCAGCGTTTTCCCAAGGACCCCAGATGGAATTCTTCAAAATCCGGCGCGACATCCCGTTCATGCGGCATGCCCTGATTTTTAACGTCATCAGTTTTGCGACCTTCGCGCTGGCCGTCTTCTTCCTGATCACGCGCGGCCTGCACCTGTCGGTGGAGTTCACCGGCGGCACCCTGATGGAGGTGAACTACACCCAGGCCGCCGATGTCGGCAAGATCCGCGACACCGTATCCGGCCTCGGCTTCACCGACGTGCAGGTGCAGAACTTCGGCACCTCGCGCGACGTGATGATCCGCCTGCCGGCCCAGAAGGGCGTGAGCACCGCCCAGCAAAGCGAAAAGGTTCTGACGGCCCTGAAGGCGGCCAGCCCTGACGTGACGCTGCGTCGCACCGAGTTCGTCGGCCCGCAGGTGGGGGAAGAGCTCGCGCACGACGGGTTGAAGGCGCTTGCCATGGTGGTGTTCGGCATCATGGTCTACCTGGCTTTCCGTTTTGAGTGGAAGTATGCGGTGGCGGCCATCATCGCCAACCTGCACGACGTCGTGATCATCCTGGGCTTCTTCGCCTTCTTCCAATGGGAGTTTTCGCTCGCCGTACTGGCCGCCGTGCTGGCCGTGCTGGGCTATTCCGTCAATGAGTCGGTGGTGATCTTTGACCGGATTCGCGAGAATTTCCGGCGTTATCGCAAGATGAACACCATAGAGATCATCGACAACGCGATCACGTCCACCATCAGCCGCACCATCATTACCCACGGTTCGACCCAGATCATGGTGCTGTCCATGCTGTTGTTCGGCGGCCCGACGCTTTTTTACTTCGCCCTGGCATTGACCATTGGTATCCTGTTCGGTATTTATTCCTCGGTGTTTGTGGCCGCCGCGATCGCGATGTGGCTGGGCATCAAGCGGGAAGACCTGGTCAAGGGGCCGGCCAAAAAAGGGGAAGATCCCAATGACCCCAACGCAGGGGCTACGGTGTAAGCTATAGGCTAATCACCCAGGGCGGTCGTGCCAAGCAACAAAAATAACAGTCATCTGGTCGAGCAGGCTCGCGCGCTGTTTACGGAGCGTGCAGCACGGATATTGCCCGCGCTGGCCAAAACCATCCAGAACAAGCTGTCCGTTCTGGCTAACCAGCCGGGCAGCGCCCGCGAAATGCAGGAGCGGCGGGACGGCTGGGTGGTTTTCCAGAAAAGCGGCGACGCCTGGGTTCGCGGTACGACCGCCGCCTGGACCAATGCGCAAACCACCCCGGCCGCCAACTCGCCCGCGCGCTTCCTTGATAGTGGCAAATTCGAATTGATGGACAACGACGTGATGGAGGACAAGATCCTTGCCTCACGCTTGGCCCTTCGCCTGCTCGACTTCACGAGCTGGGAGCTCAACGACCTTCGCTTGCGCATCCAGAACCTGGAAGGCATCACGGAACTCAACAAGCAGGACATCCTGCGCCCCGAAGTGCTCGCTCAGCACCTGGTGGAGCAATGGAGCAAGGCCGGCCTGTCGCGCGAGGTCTGGCTTGCCGTCCAGAGCGGCATCCAGCAGGACATGGGCGAGCACCTGCTTGAAACCTATCACGCCACCAACGAATTCCTGGTACAGCAGGGCGTGATGGCCGAGATCGACCTGCGGCCGCTGGTCAAGCGCACGCCTTCGGGTGCGGGCCCCGGCGCGCTCCCTCAAACAATGCCCGAGGCCCAAAGAGGGAGAGCCCCGCAGGGTGGTGATTATCCGGCTGGGTCCGGCATGGGCGGCGGCAGTGCCCGCGCAGGTGGCTCCGGCGGTGGTGGGACCCCATTCAGGGCCGGCGCCGCTGAGCCATCCTACGGCGGTAGCGGCGGCGGTCGTGGTGCAAGCCCGGCTCCGCGAGGGGCTGGTTTTTCGGGTGGGGCCGCTGCCGGTCCTGGTGGCCTTTTCCGAGGCGGCGCTGGTAATGGCTCCGGCCACCCCAACGCAGCAAAAGGCCCGGAAGCCACCACGGGTCCTGGCCACGGGGTGTACGATGAAACCCGCATGCAGACCGCGACCACGCCCTTGGCCAGGGCCCGTATGCGTGCCCAGGGCGTGATGGGACAACTCAAGCGGCTGCTGACAAATCAGGCCGTGGGTTTTGACGATACACGGCCGAGCAACGCTTCGCCGCAATTGGTGCAGGCGATGGTCAGCGCGGAGCGTGCGCAGGAAACCGGCGCGGAACGCACCTTGCTGGTGGATGCGCCGGGCCAAATCTATGGCCAGGCGCAGGTCGACCAGGTCGTGGGCGTTTTGCGTGAACGCACCACCAAGCTCAAAGAGGCCGCCTCTACCTCCTCTGAAAAGGCGACGATTGAGATCGTCGCCTTGATGTTCCAGAGCATCCTCGCTGAAGACAGGATTCCCGCGGTGATCCGTGTGTGGTTCGCGCGGTTGCAAATGCCGGTGTTGCGCGTGGCGATCTCCGAGCCGGAGTTTTTCGAGTCCTTGCAGCACCCGGCGCGTCGCCTGATTGATCGTATGGGGTCATGCGTGCTCGGCTTCGATGTCACGGTGACAGGTGGCGTGCTGGAGGCTGAAATCAAGCGTGTCGTGCAGGTGATTGAGCAGTACCCGGAGACCGGCCGACGGGTATTTCAGCTCGTTTACGATGAATTCGACAAGTTTCTGTCCCGGTTTCTTTCGGAGCAGGGCAGCGCCGCCCGCGTGGTGAGCGTGGCCCAGCAAGTTGAGCAAAAAGAAACCATGACCATCCAGTACACCATTGAGATGCGCAACATGCTCAATGACATGCCGGTCCGCGATGAAATCCGCGAGTTCCTTTTCAAGGTGTGGGCCGAGGTGCTGGCGATCGCCGCCATGAAGAACGGCCCGCAGCATGAGGAAACTCTCACGCTCAAGCGGGCCGCTGCCGACCTGGTGTGGGCGGCAAGCGCCAAGCCCAATCGCAACGACCGTGCCCGCGTCATCGCCGACCTGCCCAAGCTGCTGCAGTTGCTGCGCATGGGCATGGGCATGCTGGGCCTGGTTGTCGCCGACCAGGATGGTCACCTGAAAGTCATCAGCGACACGCTGGCTGACGCCTTCATGTCCAAGACCGACGCCATCCCTGTGGAGAAGGTGGAAGCCATGGCCAAGCGCCTGACCAACCTCGAGGACTACCTGTCGGACGAGGACGTCGGGGACCTGCCGCTGGATACAGACAGCCTGGTGACCATGATAGGTATAGACGCCACTGACATCGAGGTGATTGCCGACGGCGGCAGCCATCCCACCGAAGCGATGCGCGCCTGGGCCAAGGAGTTGCAGCTGGGTTCGTGGTTCAGCCTGGATCACAACGGCAAGGTCACGCACGTGCAGTTTGCCTGGTGCAGCGGCCGCAAGCAACTGCACCTGTTCGCCTCCACTGACGGTCGCAATTTCCTGATCCAGGCGCGCCGCCTGGCTGCCTACCTGCAGGCGGGCTTGCTGGTGCCGACGGAAGAAGAGGCTCTGACGGTGCGCGCCACGCGCGACGCGCTGGCCAAGCTCGACGCCAATCCTGAACGCCTGCTCGGCTAAGCCTTTATTGCCGCACTGAAAGAAGGTGGCCTTGCGCGTTGCCTGGCCGCCTGCGCCTGGTGTTCAGTGCGCAGAGAGCGAAATCAGTGCGCCAGGCGAAATTCGGTGTCGTCGCACAGCTCGTCAAGCACCAGCGCGTCGGGTTCCTCACCGAAACTCCAGTACACCATGAGGACGATGATTTTCAGGTCGTCCAGTGTGACCGGATCGCCGGGGGCCGCCATGGCACGGTCGATGACGATCTCCCGCATGTGCGGCGGCAACACGCCGGAAGACTCAAGAAAGCTCACAAAGCCCAGGCTTTGCGCACCCAGGTGCACCTGCTCCGCGACGGAATACACGCGCAGGCTGGCGGCCGATTGCGGCTGGATGGCGAGATGGCTTGTGGAGGATCCACCGGTGTCTTGCGAGGTTTTGGCCGGCAGGCTGATTTGCGTGCCCTGGGCCGCGACATTCAGGCCATCGAGCCAGACGAGGGCTGCCTGGATCTCTTCGGCATCGAACCCCGCCGCAGTGAGTTTGCGGCCCAGTTGGTGAAGTTCGGGGCAAGCGTCACCTTGCCAGTAGTTCTCGTAGACGTACACCAGTACTTCAAACATGTACCCAATATAACGCAGATGCAGCCGGTCGTGTCAATCCTTCGGGGGGAAGCCGGTGCGCGGAAATGGACAGCCTCAGGCGGCGGCCAGGCGCTGGAACAGCCCGCCCGGCAGGCGCACCACCTGCCCGCTCAATTCGAGTTCCAACAGGCTGGCCTGCAGCCGCGCAGTATCCAGCCCGGTGCGCGCCTGCAAGGCATCAAGGCTCACGGGGTCAAATCCAAGGGCTGCGATCAGCGAGTCACCGGCCTGCGGGTCCGCCGCCGCATCGTGGTTGCCGGTCGCCGGGGCTGCGATGGAAAGGTTCAGTTCCTCCAGCACATCCTGCGCCACTTCCACCAGCTTGGCGCCCTGCTTGATCAGCGCGTGGCAGCCGCGCGACTGAGGTGAGTGGATGGAGCCGGGGATGGCAAAGACTTCTTTGCCCTGCTCAGCGGCCAGCCGTGCTGTGATCAGCGAACCCGATTGCAGCGCCGCCTCCACGACAAGCGTGCCGCGGGACAGGCCTGAAATGATGCGATTGCGCCGAGGAAAATTCGCCGCCAGCGGCGGCGTGCCCAGCGGAAATTCGCTGATGATCATGCCCTGTTGCGCGATCCGGTGGGCCAGCGCGAGGTGCTTCTTGGGATAGACCCTGTCCAGCCCCGTGCCCACCACCGCAATCGTCTGGCCGCCGCCCAGCAGGGCACCATCATGCGCCGCACCGTCAACGCCGAGGGCCAGCCCGGACACCACGCAAAGCCCGGCGTTGCCGAAGGCCTTGGCGAACTGCCGGGCGTTGGCTTCGCCTTGCGGCGTCGGGTTGCGGCTGCCGACGATGGCGATATGGGGCGCCGCTGTCTGCTGGTCCGCGAGGGTGCCAAGCATGTAAAGCATCAAAGGCGGATCTTCGATATCTAGCAGGGCTGAGGGATAAGCGGCATCGCCCAGCGTGGCGACGCGCCTGTCGCTGCCGGCCTGCAACCATTCGAGGGTGAGCTGCAGTTGGGCCGCCAGGGTAGGAGGTTCCGTCAGGATGGCCTTGGTCAGTTTGGCGGTGCCGAACTGAGTAAGGGCGGCCGCGCTTTGGCCAAAAACGGCCTGCGGCGACCCAAAAGCTGCGAGCAGCTTGCGTGCGGTGTCGTTGCCTACGCCCGGGCTCAGAGTCAGCCGCAGCCAGGCTTGAAGTTCGTGCATGTCCACGTCGATCTGGATGGAGAAGGCCGACTGTTGGCGGATACGCAGCAGCTGCGGTCGCCCAGCGGCACCACGGGGCGAGACCGAGCGCTGGCGACGTGCTTAGTTCGGGTTGGCGAAGCGGTCGCCGACCTTCACACCGTCGGTGATCTGCAGAATCAGCGCGTAGGAGAGCTTGTCAAAGGTGCGGAACACCATCATCAAGCCGTTGCGCTCATTGGGCAGTTTGATTTGCGGCCGCGCGCTGTCGGTCTTGTCGGCCAGCCGTTCGCCGTCCTTCAGGATGGCCATCACATGGCCGCGCTCCAGGCCGTCGGCGGTGCCACGGTTGATTACAACGACCTGGTTTTCCGCCGCATTGGCCACGGCGCTGCCGTAAATGGACACGATCTGACCCGTGATCGGCGTGGCGGGCGCGTGCGGCACGTAGCTGACCAGCTCACGGCCGGGCTCGGGGAGCAGGCGGTCTCCCACCCGCATTTCTTCCTTGGTGGCGACGATATCAATGGTGGCCGGCACGATTTCAGTTTGCGGCTTGCCGTCCTTGCCGGGCACCTGCGTGACGGATTCTCCGCGCATCAATTCGGCCTTGCCGATGTATTGCGCTTCATAACCCAGAATTTGCTGGGTGGTGGGGTCCTTCAGCGGGGTGGCATTGCGGTAGACGCGATAGTCCAGCTGGCCATTGGCCTCGCTCAGGGGCTTGCCGGTGGCCACACCGCCCACGTATTCCCCGCGTGCATAGGCGCGGTCGCCGCGGCTGAGCAGCACGCGTCCTTCCTGGGCGGCAACGATGCGGGGCGCCCTGGAAAAGGTTGCGTCATCCACCAGGACGGCTTCCGAGAGGAAGGGCTCGATGGCATTGGGCGACAGCGTGGGAATGGAGGCGTCGGCCAGGTTCTCAAAACGGGTGCGGGGGGATACGCGCACTGTATCGGTCGGCGGGCCATCGCTCGAGGCCTGACGTGTGCGCAAGGTGGCCCGGCCGCCGGTCTTGTCCAGGTAAAGGTGCTGCCCCGGGTAGATGCGGTGGGGGTTGCGGATGTCCTGCAGGTTCATGCCCCACAGTTCAGGCCAGCGCCAGGGGCTTTTGAGGAACATGCCGGAGATGGCCCAAAGGGTGTCGCCGCGCTTGACGGTGTACTCGTCCGGTGCATTGGGCGACAGTTCGCTAAGCGGGACGCCAGCCTCGGCTACTTGGGTGGCTGTTGCTTTTTGGCCCGGCGTGATGGGGAAATTCTGGGCATGCAGGCTGCCGGCGATGCCCAAAAGGGCGGTTGCGGCTATTGAAATCTGACTGAAACGACCAAAAATTGTTTGCATCTTTGTAGGCCTTCGGCTCTTTTGGGAGACTCGCACAGCATGTTCCGCAGCATAAGGAGGCGGAAAAGGCTGTGTCATATCTTGATAAATTACTAACGATTTTGTACCTAAGCCCTTGATTAAGCAACGAATACGCGATTCTGGGAACATCAGGATGTCGAAAAACCGAGAAAAGTGGCGAAAATAGCGACATCTCCCCCTCGGGCTTTACTTTCCCCTTGCCTTCCTCCATGAGCCAGCTGACCATTCTTCGTTATCCCGACCCTCGCCTGCATACCGTGGCCAAGCCCGTGGCGGCGGTTGACGCGCGGCTGCGCAAACTGGCCGAGGACATGTTTGAAACCATGTACGAAGCGTCGGGCATAGGGTTGGCCGCCACCCAGGTCAATGTGCACGAACGCCTGATCGTCATTGACGTCAGCGAAGACCGTCAGCAGCCCATGGTGCTGATCAACCCCGAAATCCTCTGGGCCAGCGACGAAAAACGGGTCGGCGACGAAGGCTGCCTGTCGGTGCCCGGCATTTATGACGGGGTGGAGCGCTCCACCTCCATCAAGGTCCAGGCCCTGGACCTGGACGGCAAACCCCAGGTTTATGAAGCAGAGGGCATGCTGGCGGTCTGCATCCAGCATGAGATGGACCACCTGTTGGGAAAGGTATTTGTCGAATACCTTTCCCCTTTGAAGCGCAACCGCATCAAGACCAAGATGATCAAGCAGAAAAAGGACGAAGACCGCGAGTCCGCCCATTGAGCCTGGCCATCGGGGGATGCGGGCTTTGCCGCCACAGCCCCGGGATTTCCCTGGGAGTCCTTAGAATCAGGCGCCATGCGCGTCATTTTTGCCGGTACCCCTGAGTTCGCCCGCGTAGCCCTCGAGAGATTGCACGCAGCCGGTTTTGAAATTCCCCTGGTCCTGACCCAGCCCGACCGCCCCGCCGGCCGCGGCATGAAATTGCAGGCCTCCCCCGTCAAACTATGGGCGGCAGGCGCCGGCATCACTGTTGCCCAGCCGCGCAGCCTGCGCCTGGACGGCAAATTCCCCGAAGACGCAGCTGGCGCCCATGAAACCCTCATCGCCGCGAAAGCGGACGTCATGGTTGTGGCTGCCTATGGCCTGATTCTTCCGCAATGGGTGCTGGACGTTCCCAGGCTGGGCTGCCTGAATATCCACGCATCCTTGCTGCCGCGCTGGCGCGGCGCCGCGCCCATCCACCGCGCCATCGAGGCGGGCGATGCGGAAACGGGCATCACCATCATGCAAATGGACGCCGGGCTGGACACCGGCGACATGCTGCTGGTGGATCGACTGCCCATCGCCCCTCAAGACACCACCGCTTCCCTGCACGACAAGCTGGCGAGCCTGGGCGGGCGCCTCATTGTCGAGGCGCTCGAGCTCGCTGCATGCGGCGGCCTCAAGCCGGTTTCCCAGCCAGCAGACGGCGTCACCTATGCCCACAAAATCGAAAAACACGAGGCGATGACGGACTGGGCACAAGCCCTGGCGGTGATTGAGCGGCGGATCCGCGCTTTCAACCCCTTCCCGGGCGCTGCCGGTGTACTTGACGGCCAGACGATCAAATTCTGGCGGGCCGGGATTCTGGCTGGCGCGGCGCTGCCGGCGGATGCACAGCCCGGGCAGGTGCTGGCTGCCGGCGCCCAAGGCGTGGATATTGCTGCGGTCGATGGCGTTCTGCGTGTGAGCCGCCTGCAAAAGGCCGGCGGCAAGGCGCTGGAGGCGGCGGATTTTTTGCGGGGATTTGATATCCGGCCCGGCATGGTGTTTAGCCAGGCGGCGGTTCAAGAGGAATGAGGAATTCGTGAAAAGATTGTTCAACCATCCGGATTTCCGGGCGGGCGCCAGCGACATGGCGGCGGTCGCGCCGGGCATCGCAGCCTGGGGCTTGATGACGGGCGTGGCCATGATCAAGTCGGGCATGAGCCTCATCGAGGTATTGCTGATGGCCATCCTGGTGTTTGCCGGCAGTTCACAACTGGCGGCACTTCCGCTCATCGTGGCAGGCGCTCCCATGTGGGTGATCCTGGCCACCTCGTTTTGCGTCAACCTGCGTTTCATGGTGTTCAGCGCCCATCTGCGGCCGTATGTCATGCACCAGAGCATCTGGAAGCGACTGGGCTTCGGCTACCTGATGGCCGACCTCAATTACGTGCTGTTCACCAAGCGCTTTCCGCACCCCGGCACCGACCCGGCTGTCATTGAAGCGCAGGAGGCCTACTGGATCGGCAACTGCGCGATCGCCTGGTTCAGCTGGGTGGGCGCCAGCCTGCTGGGCATCGCGCTGGCCAATTCCATCCCGCTGTCCTGGGGCCTGGGCTTCGCCGGTATCCTGGCTTTGCTGGGCATCATGTGTTCATTGGCCACCACGCGGCTGCGGGCCGTGTCGGCAGGCATCGCCGGCGCGGCGGCTGTGGCCACCTTCGCCCTGCCGCTCAAACTCAATATCCTGGTGGCCATTGCTGCCGCGGTCGCTGTCTGTCTGCTGCTTGAAAAGCAGGCGCCAGCCAAGCCCGCCGCGCCCGCTCCAAGAACCGGGGACGCCGCATGAACCAGACCGATCTCTGGACCGTGGCCACCATCCTCGGCATGACGGCGATCACCGTCATCACGCGCTGCTTCTTTTTCCTGTCGGACAAGCCCTGGACATTGCCCGCCTGGGCCCAGCGCGGCCTGCATTACGCGCCCATTGCCGCGCTGGCGGCGGTCATCGTGCCTGAAATGGTGATGAGCCAGGGCCACCTGATCGCCACCTGGAAGGACGCGCGCCTTTTCGCCGTCGTCGCAGGCACGGCATGGTATTACTGGCGCCATGGCGTGCTGGGCACCATCCTGGCCGGCATGGCGGTCTATTTGCCGCTGCATATTGGCTTGGGTTGGTAGGGCAGGTAAGCAAAAGCAAAGGCGCTCCGCAGCCGGCTTTCGGGAAAAGCGCCCGCCTACAATTGCGGCAGCTCAGGCCGGCATCGGCCTGAAACTCCACTTCCCTTGCGAGCCTTTCCATGAATTTCATCCGTTTTTCCGACCTGTGCGCCAACGGCAAAGTTGCCGGCAAGCGCGTATTTATCCGTGCCGATCTCAACGTGCCGCAGGATGACGCCGGCAACATCACAGAAGACACGCGCGTGCGCGCCTCCATCCCCTGCATACAGATGGCGCTGGACGCCGGCGCCGCGGTCATGGTGACCTCCCACCTCGGGCGGCCCGTTGAGGGTGAATTCAAACCGGCCGATTCGCTGGCGCCGGTCGCCAAGCGCTTGGGCGAACTCATGGGGCGCGAAGTCAAGCTGGTGTCCAACTGGGTGGACGGCGTGGAACTCAAGCCGGGCCAGCTGGCGCTGCTCGAAAACTGCCGCCTCAACAAGGGCGAGAAGAAAAACAGCGAGGAACTCGCCCGCAAGATGGCCGCGCTCTGCGACATCTTTGTGCACGACGCTTTCGGCACCGCGCACCGCGCCGAGGCCTCCACCTACGGCATCGCGCAGTACGCGCCCGTGGCCAGCGCCGGCCCGCTGCTGGCCGCTGAAATGGACGCGATCTCCAAGGCGCTGACGGCGCCACGCCGGCCGCTGGTCGCCATCGTCGCCGGCAGCAAGGTGTCCACCAAGCTCACCATCCTCAAGTCGCTGGCCGCCAATGTGGACCAGCTCATCGTGGGCGGCGGCATCGCCAACACCTTCATGTTGGCCGCCGGCCTGAAAATCGGCAAAAGCCTGGCCGAACCCGACCTGCTGGCCGAAGCCAAGGCCGTGATCGAAGCGATGAAGGCGCGCGGCGCCGAGGTGCCCATTCCGACCGACGTGGTCACCGCCAAGACCTTTGCCGCCGACGCGCCGGCCACCGTCAAAGCCGCCACCGAGGTCGCCGATGACGACCTGATCCTGGACATCGGCCCCCAAACCACGGCGAAACTGGCTGCGCAGCTCAAGGCTGCCGGCACCATCGTCTGGAACGGCCCGGTCGGCGTGTTCGAATTCGACGCCTTTGCCAAGGGCACCGAAGGCATTGCGCGCGCCATTGCCGACAGCAGCGCGTTCTCCATCGCCGGTGGCGGCGATACGCTGGCCGCGATCGCCAAGTACGGCATCGAAAAGCAGGTCGGCTATATCTCCACCGGCGGCGGCGCCTTCCTCGAGGTGCTGGAAGGCAAGACCTTGCCGGCCTTTGAGATTTTGCAAAAGCGCGCCGCGGGCTGAGCGTCTTCGAGAGTCTTCTTTTCCTGCCGCACGGGTTCCAGGATGACCCCGGGCGCCGAATTGGTAACGCCTCTGTAACTATTTCCGTGTGAAAATCGGAAACTAAATTACATGGAGACATTCACTATGCCGCGTCGCGCCACCAAGATCGTTGCCACCCTCGGACCCGCCTCCAGCGATCCCGCACTGCTGGAGAAAATGATCCGCGCCGGCGTCAACGTGGTGCGCCTCAATTTCAGCCACGGCACGGCCCAGGACCATGTGGACCGGGCCCAGCTGGTACGCGAAGCCGCCCAGCGCGCCGGCCGCGAAGTCGCCATCATGGCCGACCTGCAGGGCCCCAAGATCCGCGTCGGCAAGTTCGCCGAAGGCAAGGTCCAGCTCGAGCCCGGCGAAAAATTCGTCCTCGATGCGTCCCGCACCGAGCTCGGCGACCTGAAAGGCGTGGGCCTCGACTACAAGGAACTGCCGCGTGACGTGAAGGCCGGCGACGTGCTGTTGCTCAACGACGGCCTGATCGTGCTGACCGTCGACATGGTGCGCGGCGAAGAGGTGCACACCACCGTCAAGCTGGGCGGCGAGCTGTCCAACAACAAGGGCATCAACAAGCAGGGCGGCGGCCTGACGGCCCCGGCGCTGACCGGCAAGGACATGGAAGACATCAAGACGGCCATGAGTTTCCAGGCCGATTACGTTGCCGTGAGCTTTCCCAAGAACGCCACCGACATGGAAATGGCGCGCCAGCTGTGCAACGTGGCCGCCGCGCCCTACAAACACAAGCCCGGCCTGATCGCCAAGATCGAACGCGCCGAAGCCATTCCGAAACTGGAAGAAATCCTGCGCGTCAGCGACGGCATCATGGTGGCCCGCGGCGACCTGGCCGTGGAAGTCGGCAACGCCGCCGTGCCGGCGCTGCAAAAACGCATGATCAAGATGGCGCGCGCCGGCGACAAGGTCGTCATCACCGCCACCCAGATGATGGAGTCCATGATCGTCAACCCGGTGCCCACACGCGCCGAGGTCAGCGACGTCGCCAACGCGGTGCTGGACGGCACCGACGCGGTGATGCTCAGCGCTGAAACAGCCGCCGGCAAGTACCCGTTGGAAACCGTCGAGGAAATGGCCAAGATTTGCCAGGAAGCCGAAAAAGCCGAATACAAGGAACTTGAAGGCGATTTCTCCGGCAAGACCTTCAGCCGCATCGACCAATCCATTGCCATGGGCGCGCTGTTCACTGCCCACCACCTGGGCGCCAAAGCCATCGTCGCGCTGACCGACAGCGGCTCCACCCCGCTGTGGATGAGCCGCCACGACATCCGCGTGCCCATCTACGCGCTCACCCCGCGCCTGGCCACGCAGCGCAAGATGGCGCTGTATCGCAATGTGCGGCCCCTGCTGATGGACACCAGCGCCGATCGCGACACCGCGCTCGAGCAGGCTGAAGGCCACCTGCTTCGCCGCAACATCGTGCAAAGCGGTGATGTGTACGCCATCACATGCGGCGAGCCCATGGGCGCGCCTGGCGGCACCAACATGCTGAAAATTTGCCGGGTGGCCTAGAGATGGCCCCCACGGTCGCTCACTGCGTGTAGCTCCCGAGGCCTTGCAGGCCGCGGCTCGCGAGACGCTTCGCCTCTGTCGCCCGTCCAAGCCTGCGCAGGCAGGCTTGGAGCCGCGGGCTCCAGCCCCTCGGGGGCCGCCCGCCTGTGGCCCGGCCCTTCGGCAGGCTCAGGACAGGCCGAGGCCGGTTCCGCGACTCATGCTGATTTGAAGCGTCAGCGCGCTTGCCAAAGCGCTTTTGTCCTATAGAGCCTGAGAAGATCGGCTGAATCCGTTAAGACTGGGGATGCGTATTCTGAAGTCCATGCCCAACAAAGATTCTAGATTGCCCAGACGCTCGCTTTTTGCCATGCTTCCCGCGCTGCTGACAGCGTGCTCGGCTGTCGATCTCCTCAACGCCACGGTGCCCACCGACACCTACCGCCGCAGCGAAGGGCTTGCCTACGGGCCTGAGCTGCGCCAGCGGCTCGATGTCTACCAACCGGTTGGCGCAGGCCGCAACGCGCCCCTGGTGGTGTTTTTCTACGGCGGCAACTGGTCTTCCGGCGAGCGCGCCGATTACCGTTTTGTCGGCGAAGCCCTGGCCTCGCAGGGCATCGTCGCCGTCATCGCCGACTACCGGCTGAGCCCGGCGGTCCGCTACCCCGTTTTTGTGGAGGACAGCGCGCGCGCCGTGCGCTGGGCCAGGGACCATGCCGCTGAATTCGGTGCAGACCCGGCCCGTGTTTTTGTCATGGGCCACAGTGCCGGCGCCTACAACGCCGCCATGCTCGCGCTCGATGCTCGCTGGCTGCGGGCCGAGGGGATGGCACCCTCGCAGCTGGCCGGCTGGATAGGTTTGGCCGGCCCTTACGACTTCCTGCCAATCGTCGATCCCAAGGCCCGGGTGGCGTTCGAGTGGCCGGTCACGCCCGCTGACAGCCAGCCACTTGCGCACGCTTCCCGGGCATCTCCTCCTGCGCTACTGCTTGCGGCCGCCGAGGATCGCACCGTCAACCCGCAGCGCAGCACCGTGGCTCTGGCAACGCGGTTGCGCGAGAGCGGCGCACGCGTGCAGTCGGAATTGCTGGCCGGCGTCGGGCATGCGACCCTGCTGGGTTCTATGGCCCCGGTGCTGAGAGGGCGGGCGCCTGTGCTGGAGCGGGTGACGGTCTTTGTGAAATCATCTGGCTGACGATGCTGTCCACCAGGGCCGCCGATGCCCAACACAGCCAGGCGGTCCAGAGCGTGTGGCTCATATAGTGGGCCCCGCGTACCTGCTGTGCCAGGCCCAGCACAAACCCCGCCGCCAATGCGCCTGCCAGCCAGCGCCGTGCCGAGCGGGGCAGGGTGTGGCGGAACGCAAAAAAACCGCCCAGAAACGCAAAACCCGCCGAGGCATGGCCGGCCGGAAAGCAGCCGCCGCTGCCGCCGTCGCGCACACCCCAGGCCCAGTGCGACACATAGGCCACGGTGCCGCCGAACTCGCGCAGCTCCCAGGGGCAGCTGGTAAGGCTGTGCAGCTTGAGGGTGGACACCACCAGCAGCGAGGCCAGGGTGGTCAGTGCCAACTGGACGCGGCGCTCCACGGCCAGTTGTCGCAGGGCGCCGAAGGGCCGCGCCATGGCCGCCAGCAGCACCAGTTCAACTCCCCACGGGAGCCAGCGGATGTCGTCGTGCAGCGTGCCGCGCCAGAACCAGTGGTCTTCATAGGCAAAACCGGCAGCGGAGCCGAACCAATGCGCCATCCACAGGTCCAGGCCTGATTGGTCCCAGGCCAGCAGCAGCGCAAGGCTGATCAGTGTGGCCAGGAAAACGCGGGACGCGAGGGTTTTGCCGTCGTCAGTAAAAGGTGTGGCAGTCATGGGGTTCGCGCAGGCGGGTGGCCAAGGGAAACCGCAAGGTATCGGGAGCGTCTTAACTCATCCTTAAGGCCTTGCCGGCGGCTCGTATAGTCGCCCGCCGCCGCCCGCAGCGCCGACAATGGCCCCATGCGAATACTGGTGGTGGAAGACGATGCCGGCATTGCCCTGGGCCTGCGGACCAATCTGCAGCAGCGGGGCTATGCAGTCGATGCCTGCGACAGCCTGGCCGCCGCATGGACTGCCTTGTCCAGCGAGCCCTTTGACCTGGTGTTGCTGGACCTGGGCCTGGCCGATGGCGACGGCGGGGGCTTGCTGCAGCGGCTGCGGCAAGCTCGCAAAAGTGCACCGGCAACATTGCCCGACCCGCTTACCCCCGTACTCATCATGACCGCAAGGGATCAGGTCGCCGACCGCATCTCGGGGCTCAACCTGGGTGCTGACGACTACCTGAGCAAGCCGTTTGACCTCGATGAGCTGGAGGCACGCATGCGCGCATTGCTGCGGCGCGCAGCGGGCCGCGCCCATCCCCTGCTGGTTCATGGCGGACTGGTGGTGGATCCGGCCGCGCGCACGGTGCTGCGCGATGGGCAGGCTGTTGAGCTGGCACCGCGCGAATTTACCCTGCTGCTCCTGCTGCTGGAATCGCGCGGCCGCGTGCTGTCGCGCCAGCAGCTCGAAGCGCGCCTGTACAACTGGGAGGATGCCGTCGGCAGCAACGCAATCGAAGTGCATGTGCACCACCTGCGGCGCAAGCTGGGCGAGGGCCTGATCCAGACCCTGCGTGGCGTCGGCTATTTCATACCGCGGGAGGATGGTGAATGAAAGCGTTTGCCCAGTCCCAGGCCTCACTCACGCGCCGCCTCCTGCTGTGGGTGCTGGCGGCGCTGCTGATTGTGTGGGCCGGCTTCGCCGTGGTAGGTTACCGCACCGGTGTCCATGAGGCGGGCGAATTGACCGATGGGCATCTGGCCGGCACGGCGGCGCTGATGCTCAATCTGGACCTGCCCCCTTTTGTGGGCGCGGCGCATGAAACCGCCCGCCCGTTCATTCCGGCGCTGAAAAGCCACGATTACCAACCCTCCCTCAGCGTTGTGGTTCGTGACGCTGGCGGTAGCTTGCTGGCCCGAACGGGCGATGCGCCCCTGCCGCCGTTCCGCGAAGAAGCCGGCTTCGCCGACCTGGAGCTAGGTGCACCGTCGGCCACCTGGCGCAGTTTTTCGCAATGGGACGCTTCGCACGCACGGCAGGTCATGGTTCTGGTGCGCGCCGACGAGCGCGACGAGATGGCGGCCGACGTCGCCGGGCAGCTTGCCGAACCGGGCCTGTGGCTGCTGCCCGTGGTGGCGCTCGCGTTGGGCGCGGCCATCTGGCGCGGCCTGCGGCCCCTGCAGGCGCTGTCCCGCGACGTGGCCGAGCTTGAGGTGGACAAGGCCGAGCGCCTGCAAGCGCGTCACCCTTACCGCGAATTCAACTCGGTCGTGCGCTCCATCAATACGCTGATGGGCCAGCAGCAGGCTTCGCTGGAGCGCGAGCGGCAGCTGGCCAGTGAGGTAGCCCATGAATTACGTACCCCGTTGTCCTCCATTGCCCTGCAGGCGGCCTCCTTGCGCGGCGAACTCTCAACCCAGGCGCGCGAGCAGGCGCTGGCACAAATAGGCGCCGACGCGATGCGCGCCGGGCATGTCATCGCCCAATTGCTCGCGCTGGCGCGGGCCAGCCGCGCCGACCTGCAGCAGCAGATGCAGCGGCTGGACCTGGGCGCGCTTGCCCGGGAGGTCGTGGCCGGTTGCGCGCAGGACTCCTGGGAACGCGGACACACGCTCAGCGTGCAGGGCGAAGATGGGCTGCAGGTACTCGCCCATCCGCTGCTGCTGGAATTGGCCCTGCGCAACCTTGTTGATAACGCCTTGCAGCACACCGCCCGAGGCACTTTTGTCTGCGTCCAATGGGGCCGTGACGCCGGCGGTGTGTGGCTGCAGGTCTGCGATGACGGCCAGGCCCGCCCGGGTGCTGCGGTGGTTTCCTCTGAAAGGCTGGGTTTGGGCCACAAGATCGTAGGTCGCGTGATGGACGTGCATGGCGGCCGCTTTGCGCAAATACCCGCGTCCGCGCCTTTTACACGCTGTTACCGCATGGTTCTGCCGCTAATTCCCTGAATAAAGGGGTTTTGCTCAAACGTTAGAATGGTGGCTCCGGTTACCTCGCGGTTACGGCCCACACAATGCAGCCCTCGTGCTGCGCGGCCTTCCGCCGGGAACTCGCCCTTTTCGGCAGCGTTTTTAACTTTCTGGGGATTCTGATCATGGCACTCGTTTCGATGCGCGAGCTGCTGGACCATGCGGCAGTCAACGGCTACGGCATTCCAGCTTTTAACGTCAACAACCTCGAGCAGGTGCAAGCCGTCATGGAAGCGGCCAAGGAAACCGGCGCGCCCGTGATCCTGCAGGCCAGCGCCGGCGCGCGCAAATATGCCGGTGAGCCCTTCATCAAGCACCTGATCCAGGCGGCCATCGAGATGTACCCCAGCATCCCTCTCGTTATGCACCAGGACCACGGCCAGAACCCCGACGTCTGCCAGGGCGCCATCGATCTCGGGTTTTCGTCGGTGATGATGGACGGCTCGCTGGAGGCCGACGGCAAGACCATCGCCAGCTACGACTACAACGTCGAAGTGACCAAAAAGGTCTCCCAGCTGGCCCACAAGTACGGCGTCACCGTGGAAGGCGAGCTCGGCTGCCTGGGTTCGCTGGAAACCATGAAGGGCGACAAGGAAGACGGCCACGGCACCGACGCGACCATGACGCGCGAGCAGTTGCTGACCGACCCCGAGCAGGCCGCCGACTTCGTCAAGCGCACGCAGATCGATGCGCTGGCCATTGCCATCGGCACCAGCCACGGCGCCTACAAATTCACCCGCAAGCCCACCGGCGACATCCTGGCGATTGACCGCATCAAGGAAATCCACAAGCGCATTCCCAGCACCCACCTGGTGATGCACGGCTCCTCCTCGGTGCCGCAGGAGCTGCTGGCCCTGATCCGCCAGTACGGCGGCAACATGAAGGAAACCTACGGCGTGCCCGTCGAGGAAATCCAGGAAGCCATCAAGCACGGCGTGCGCAAGATCAACATCGACACCGACATCCGCCTGGCCATGACGGCCGCGGTGCGCAAGTTCCTGGCCGAGAACCCCGAGAAGTTCGACGCCCGCGAATGGCTCAAGCCCGCCCGCGAAGCTGCCAAGGCAGTCTGCAAGCAGCGCTACATCCAGTTCGGCTGCGAAGGCCAGGGCGCCAAGATCAAGGGCGACACCCTGCAGGTCGTGGCCGCCAAGTACGCCAAGGGAGAGCTGGCCCAGGTCGTGCATTAAAAAGCGCCGAAATTCCCGCCGCCCGCCCGCGCGGATTGGCGATAATTCAAAGCCCGCGGCTCTTGCGAGTCGCGGGCTTTTTACTTCGACCCTTCTCCCATGCCTTCCACCATGACCCAAGCACTCCACACCTCCGCCCTGACTTCCCTGCCCCTGCTCGCGCGCGGCAAGGTGCGCGACAACTATGCCGTGGGCAAGGACAGGCTGCTGATGGTGGCCAGCGACAGGCTGAGCGCCTTTGACGTCATCCTCGGTGAGCCGATCCCAGGCAAGGGCGCGCTGCTGACGCAGATGGCCTTGTTCTGGTTCGGCAAGCTGGGCCACATCTGCCCCAACCACCTGACCGGCGAGTCGCCCGAGAGCGCGGTCACACCGGCCGAAGTCCCGCAGGTGGTGAACCGCTCCATGCTGGTCAAGCGCTTGAAGCCCATCCCGGTCGAGGCTGTGGTGCGCGGTTACCTGGCCGGCAGCGGCTGGAAGGAATACCAGGAGAGCCAGTCCGTCTGCGGCGTGCCGTTGCCCACTGGCCTGAAAAACGCCGGCAAGCTGCCCGAACCCATCTTCACGCCGGCGGCCAAGGCCGAGGCCGGCGAGCATGACGAGAACATCAGCTACGAACAGGTGGTCAAGGTCGTCGGCCCGGAGCTCGCCGCGCAGATCAAAAAAATCAGCGTCGAGATCTATAGCACGGCCGCGGCCTTCGCGCTGACCAAGGGCATCATCATTGCCGACACCAAGTTCGAGTTCGGCCTCGATGAAAAGGGCACGCTCACCCTGATGGACGAGGTGCTGACACCCGACTCCTCGCGCTACTGGCCCATCGAAGGCTACGAAGCCGCCTATGCGGCCGGCCAGAACCCGCCCAGCTACGACAAGCAGTTCGTGCGCGACTGGCTGGAGAGCGTGCGCATCAACGGCAAGCCCTGGGACAAGACGCCTCCCGCGCCGCACCTGCC
>Ga0102589_1002125_pt1 | contig 23896 bp, 17 predicted proteins | sample AraplaMF_Col_mLB_FD_76858 | JGI IMG/M metagenome (GOLD analysis project Ga0102589, IMG submission 76858) | Arabidopsis root microbial communities from the University of North Carolina, USA - plate scrape MF_Col_mLB | ecosystem: Host-associated > Plants > Roots > Endosphere | place: USA... | reverse complement strand
AGTGACTCGCCGTCGTAGAGCGTGTTCGTCCGCGATGCGCCGGTTAAATCAAATGACAGAACTAAGTATGTAGAACTCTCTGTGGAGGGCTTGCGGACGCGGGTTCGATTCCCGCCGGCTCCACCAGACACAAAAAACCCAACCTTCACCGGTTGGGTTTTTCCTTTTCTGGCCACGCTTCGCGGGCGGCAGCGCCACGTCAGTGCATCACGGCACCCGTCGCCGGCAAGCTATCCAGTCGTGCCTTGTAGAAGCGCTCCACGGGCAGCGTGACGCCCAGCCACGCGAACATGTGGCCGGCGTGGTCCACCGACTGGATCATGCCCGGCATCCACAACCGCTGCAGGCGCGTGGCTTCCATGCCCGAGCGCTCGGCAAAGCCGTCAACGCCGAACTCCTGGATGGCCTTGAACAGCACCAGGCCCACCAGGTACATGTCACCCGTATCGAGGGCGATTTCTGCCTGTGCGGTCCAGCGCGCTTCGCGGTTCTCTATTTTTTCTGCTTCTGCAAAGCGCTCGCTCATATCCGGTTCCGGCGTGCTGCCCAACAGGTGAAACGAAAGACTCATTGCCCGTCTCCAAATCCCGTGTCGAAATTCAATGACGGCAATTGACGCCGAAAACTGTAGCGATCGGTATAGATCGCAGCAGTTTTCAGCGCAAATACAACAGTTAGCGGACGATGCGCCACAGAGCCGGCGTGGCCGCTGGGGTCCAGCCAGCACCTGCCCAAGCCGTATGACGTTGTCGGCAAGCGTAGCGGCGACCGTTGTACGTCACCACCTGTCCGATTTCATACGATACGTTTTCGGCCCACGGCGTGCCGCCCTTCGCCCCTGCGTTGCCACTATTGCCAGTGGCACCGTTACCGGACGACGGTGCTTCCTTGTCCACCTCGAACTTGTAACCCTCATAGCCCTTGCCCAGGTAGACCCGGTTCTGCGTTGCCGAGGTCTGCGGCACGACGTTCGCCACACCGTTCCGCGACTGGAGTTCGCCGATGCGGAAGACGTGCGATTCGGCGTTGACCTTCTGCGCGAGCTGGAAGGCCCAGGCATCGGCGCCCGTGCGTCCTGCCACCACATCGACCGTGTGTTTGGCGATGTCACGGCCCGAGGCATCCATCACGCGGAAGGTCAACCTGGTGCCCGCCGCCAGATCTCCTGCTGCAACGAGCGGTCCTTGGTCTTCCCAGCCGGCGGAAGGTGCGGCGACCCCATCACCGGGAAATTTCACGTCGGCGCACGCGTAGAACGCTTCGGGGCTGTCGTTGCGCTGCCAGACGCTGTAGATGATGTGGCTGCCCTTCTTGCCAGCGGGCAGTCGCACGTTCATGCGATACCGGCCGCCCTCGTTGGTCGCGGACGAGCCGGGCACCGAGGCGAACTCTTCAAGATCGCTCCAGGCGAGCGCCTTTGACGGGTCCCAGCCGTCGCGCGTGATGTAGTACTTGAAATACTGTGTGGCATGGCGGGCCGTGGCGCGCCAGACGAACGTGTAGTCGCCTGCCGGTGTCGGTACGATCGAGGTCTGTTGCCAGTCGCCGCGCGGCAGGTCAAGGCCACGGAACAGCGAGGAGCCGCCCGAGCACAGCATGCCATCGGCTACAACCGCCTTGTGGTCACCGTTCGCACCGCCCTGCCGCACTCCGTTCCAGTCATAGAACTGCTGCGCGCCGCCCACCGCGCGGGCGGCCTTGCAGCCGCCTGACTTCGGACTCTCTGCACCTTCGTTGTAGCAGTTCAGCACGCGGCTGACCGGCAGTTCCATGGTTCCGTGAGCTATTGCCGAGGTGGGCAGCGCGGCGCCCATGGCAAGCCCCGCGAGGATGATGACTGTCTTTGACATATTGCACCTGAAGAAAAAAGGGTCGGGAGATCGAGACTGCAACCGCCATGGGGAACCCGAAAGCGGCGGGGCCGATTTCACCCGCTACAAGGTGCGAAAAAAATAGGAAACTTCCTAAAGCATCAAAGTCTTGCGATGCTTCAATTCCTGCGTGCGTACGATGCCGGCAACCTATCTGAGAACGAATCGGACGAGCGCCCGACAGCGGGCGCTACAATAGCCCGTCGATGCTCTCACGCCCTCTCCTCATGTCCGATCACCCACGCTTCACCATCAACCGGTCCATGGTCATCCTGCTGCCCGAGCAGCCATTCGTTGACTGGATCCTCGCCGTCGATCCCGAGCCCCCGCCTACGCTCTCGGTGGAAGCCGTGCGCGACGATGCCAGCGTGTTCCTGCTGCCCGAGGACGCCGCCGACACCCCTGAGAATGCGCAGCAGTGGGTCGAGCAACGCTGGCGCGCCATGTTCGAATTCATGCTCGCAGAATGGTTCGACGAATCACTGTGGCCCGCGACCCTCTCGCTGGACATGTTCCGCAAGTGGTTCTCGGTCAAGTACCACTCGATGATTTGGGACCTGTCTCCCGAGACGACACTCGATTACGAAGATTGGGAAGAGGACGACGACGATTCGTCCACGATGCTGCACTGAACCGGCATCGGCCATGCCAAAGCAAAACGGCACGCCTTGCGCGTGCCGTTTTTCCTTTCACCGCCCTCCCCGCATCAGAGGAATCGGTCCAGAATCTTCCGACTTGGCTTGTCCAGCGTGAGCTGATCGCGAATCAGGTAGTGGATGCCGTGGCTGTCCGAGATCAGCAGCGTATTGCCCGTGAGCCGGCGAATATCCTCCTCTCCGCGCAACACGAGGTCGGTCTGGCCACGGTCGGTCTTCACGGTCCACACGCTCGGCGTGGCATAGGTGGACACGCCCAGGATCTTCTCGATCTCGGGCATGAACTCCCGCCCGGCAAGTTCCGCCTCGATCAGTTCGCGAATCTGCGCAGGCAGCAGATCGAGGCGCGGAATCCAGGCCAGTTCGCGGCCGTCGGTGCTCATCAGGCCGAGGCCATCTTCCGATGCGGAAATCGGAAACGCCCGCACCGGCACCACGCCTTCATGTTGCGTACCATCGGCCATGGTCATCAGGAGCTTGCCGAGGCGATTACGGGTCAGGGTGAATTCAGGCGTCTGCATGGCCGATCCAAATGATGGGTTATTGGGCACCGATCGTCTCGGCCGTTTCGCTGCGGTCGCCAACGCTGGCATCCTCGACATCCACGTTGCGCGCCTGCGCCTGGTAGAGCTTGTAGTAGTGTCCCTCGCGCGCCAGCAGTTCGTCGTGGTTACCTACCTCGACGATCTGGCCGCGATCCATCACCACCAGGCGATCGGCCTTGCGCAGCGTCGACAAACGGTGCGCAATGGCAATCGTGGTGCGGCCCTGCACGAGGTTGTCGAGCGCCTTCTGGATTTCCTTCTCTGTGGTGGTGTCCACCGACGACGTGGCCTCGTCCATGATCAGGATGCGCGGATTGATCAGCAGCGCGCGGGCGATGGAGATACGCTGACGTTCGCCACCAGACAGGGCCTGGCCGCGCTCGCCCACCAGCGAGTCGTAGCCGTGCGGCAGGCGCAGGATGAACTCGTGGGCATGCGCCGCGCGGGCCGCGGCCACGATTTCCTCACGCGTGGCCTCGGGCTTGCCGTAGGCGATGTTGTCGGCGATCGTGCCGAAGAACAGGAACGGCTCCTGCAGCACAAGGCCGATGTTCTGGCGGAACTCCGAGACGGGCAGCGAGCGGATATCGACACCATCCACGCGAATCGCGCCTTCAGACACATCGTAGAAGCGGCAGATCAGATTCACCAGCGTGCTCTTGCCCGAGCCGCTATGGCCTACCAGGCCGATCATCTCGCCGGGACGAATCGACAGGTTCAGGTTGCGGATCACAGCACGGTTGCCGTAGCGGAAGCCAAGGTCGCGCAGTTCGATGGCACCCTGCACGTTCTCGATATGCACCGGGCGCTGAGGCTCCGGCACGCTCGATACGTGGTCGAGAATGTCGAAGATCCGCTTGGCGCCAGCCGCGGCCTTCTGCGTGACCGAGACGATTCGGCTCATCGAATCAAGGCGCGTATAGAAGCGGCTGATATAGGTCAGGAACGCGACCAGCACGCCTACGGTAATGGCGTCGTGGCTGACCTGCCAGATGCCGAAGATCCACACCACCAGCAAGCCCACCTCGGTCAGCATCGTCACGGTCGGCGTGAACAGCGACCACACCGCATTCACGCGATCGTTGATAGCGAGGTTGTGCCGGTTGGCTTCACGGAAGCGCGTGACTTCGCGCTTCTCCTGAGCGAACGCCTTCACCACCCGGATGCCCGGAATCGTATCGGCCAACACGTTGGTGATTTCCGACCAGATCCGGTCGATCTTCTCGAAGCCATGGCGCAGGCGATCACGCACCAGGTGGATCATCCATGCGATGAACGGCAACGGCACCAGTGTCACGAGCGCGAGCCACGGATTGATGGAAATCAGGATGATCGCGGTCATCGCAATCATCAACACATCGGTGGCGAAGTCCAGCAGATGCAGCGACAGGAACACGCTGATACGGTCGCTCTCCGAGCCAATCCGCGCCATCAGGTCGCCCGTGCGCTTGCCGCCGAAGTATTCGAGCGACAACTTGAGCAAATGCTCGTACGTGGTGGTGCGCAGATCCGCACTGATGCGCTCCGAGACACGCGCCAGCAGATAGGTGCGCGCCCAGCCCAGCAGCCATGCCACCAGCGCCGCACCGAGCAGTCCGCCCAGGTACATCTTGACCAGGTCATAGTCGATGGGCACCCCGTTCTGATACGGAATCAGAACCTTGTCCATCAGCGGCATGGTCAGGTACGGCGGGATCAGCGTGGCACCCGTGCCGAGCACCAGCAGCATGAAGCCGGCCAGCAGTTCCCAGCGATACGGCCGGGCAAAGCGCCACAGGCGCAGCAGCGCCCAGGTGGAAGGCGGCGTTTCGAGTTCGCGGCTGCATTGCGGGCATTGCTCTTCGCCTGCCGGAATCGGCGCCTTGCAGGTGGGGCAGATATCTGCTTCGACAGAGACGGTGCGACCTGTCGTCAGCGCGTCAAGGCGCGTTTCGAACTGGTCGGCCAGACGCAACGCGTCGGGATTGTAACCAAGCGTATAGCGCCAGGTGGCCAGCCGCTGTGCGCCGCTGGCCAGTTCCAGCGTCCCTACCCCTGCATGGTCACCGTGCGAGAGTGACATCCCTGTTGCAATGTCCCAGCTTTGCAGCGATTTTTCTCCAGGTGTGCGAGAGATCAGACGACGATTCGTCACAATCAGCCACCCTTGGGTAAAATGCAGCCTCGCGTCCAGATCCAGTGGGAGCCCGGCCAGAACAGTTTCCCCGGGTGCCAGGCTGGCGGCCAGCTCGGCGACCCAGGGTTCCGGGGTGCCTGAGGGTTGGGGGACGGACGGGGAGGTTTGGGTCATCTGTTGGCGCTGGAAAACGAAAACAAGCTAGGAAACTGGCGGAGAAACGAGTGAAATGCGCGTCCGGATGACCCGAAAAGGATCAGATTCGGACATAAATTGAAACAATTTCAGCAGCTTGCCGACTGGCGGGCCGCAATTTTGCCCGCAAGTATACATAACGCAAACAAACGGAACTCCTGCTGCGCCGCACAACACGGCAGCGTGGTGTTTTTGGAGCCTGTGGGGTCAACCCTGAGCGTGCAGTAACGTTACTGAAAGGTTAGGCTTCCAATTCTCGGGCGCTCGCCCACTGCCTCAAAGTAGATCAATGAAAAAGAAGGACATTGAGATTTTCGATGTCATGTCGCTGCGCGGCCCGAATATGTGGACATATCGGCCAGTGCTGGAGGCGTGGGTCGACATCGGCGAACTGGAGGATTTCCCCTCCAACAAGATTCCGGGGTTCTACGAGCGGTTGTCGGCGTGGTTGCCGACGCTGATCGAGCACCGCTGCAGCCCCGGCGTGCGCGGTGGGTTCCTGATGCGCCTCAAGGAAGGAACGTGGCCGGGACACATCCTGGAACACGTCACGCTGGAACTGCAGAATCTGGCTGGCATGCCGGGTGGCTTCGGCAAGGCGCGCGAGACCCCGGTGCGAGGCGTCTACAAGGTGATCGTGCGCGCCTGGCACGAGCAGGTGACGCGCGCGGCGCTGTTCACTGCCCGGGACCTGGTCATGGCCGCCATCGAGGATCGCCCGTTCGACGTGCCCGAGGCCGTGGACAACCTGCGTCGGCTGGTGGACGAACATTGCCTCGGCCCGAGCACCGCCTGCATCGTCGACGCGGCGGATGACCGGGACATCCCGTCGATCCGCCTGTCGGACGGCAACCTCGTGCAGCTCGGCTACGGTGCGCGTTCGCGTCGCATCTGGACGGCCGAGACTGACCGTACCAGCGCCATCGCCGAATCGATTTCGCGCGACAAGGACCTGACCAAGAGCCTGCTGGAATCCTGTGGCGTGCCGGTGCCGGAAGGCCGCATGGTCGACAGTGCCGAAGACGCCTGGGACGCTGCCGAGAGCATCGGCGTGCCGGTGGTGGTCAAGCCCTATGACGGCAACCACGGCCGTGGTGTCTTCACCAACCTGATGACGCGCGAGGAAGTGGAAACGGCCTATGCCGTGGCCATCGACGAAGGCAATGGCGTCATCGTCGAACGCTTCATTCCGGGCAACGAGCACCGCCTGCTGGTCGTGGGCGGCCGCATGGTGGCCTGCGCGATGGGCGAGACCGCCTCGGTCGTCGGTGACGGCAAGCAGAGCATCGACGAACTGATCGAATCGCAGATCAACGCCGATCCACGTCGCGGCAGCACCGAAGACCATCCGCTGAACCGCGTGCGCCTGGATTCCGCGGCACGTCTGGAACTCAAGCGCCAGGGCTACGCCGATGGCAGCGCCGTGCCGGCCGAGGGCCGTACCGTGCTGATCCAGCGCAACGGCAACGTGGCGTTCGACGTCACGGATCGCGTGCATCCGAGCGTGGCGGCCCATGCCGCGCTGGCTGCGCGCGTGGTGGGACTCGACATCGCCGGCGTGGACCTGGTGGCCGAGGATATCTCGCGACCGCTGGCCGAACAGCGCGGCGCCGTCGTCGAGGTCAACGCCGGTCCGGGCCTGCTGATGCACATCAAGCCCGCCGATGGCGAACCGCGCCCCGTTGGCCGCGCGATCGTCGATCACCTGTTCCCGAACCGCAATGGCGTCGAGGACGATGGCCGCATCCCCGTGGTGGGGATTGCGGGCACCAACGGCAAGACCGTGGTGGCCAAGCTCGTCGCACGATTGCTGCAACTCTCCGGCAAACATACGGGTCTGGCCTGCAGCGACGGCCTGTTCCTGGACCGCCGCCGCGTGGAAAGCGGTGACCGTGGCGAGAAGGCCAGCTGGGACGCAGGTCACCGCATCCTGATGAACCGCGCAGTGGAAGCCGCCGTGTTCGAGAACGACAGCGGCATGATCCTGTCGCAGGGCCTGCCCTACGACCGCTGCCAGGTGGGCGTGATCACGAACTTCGGCCAGCCCGATCACCTCGGCGACTACTACGTCGAGGACGAAGACCGCATGTATAACGTGCTGCGCACGCAGGTGGACGTGGTGCTGCAGACCGGCGCGGCCGTGCTCAATGGCGCCGATCCGCGTCTGGTCGAAATGGCCGAGCTGTGCGATGGCGACGTGATCTTCTTCGGCCTGTCCGCCGATGTGCCGGCCATCGCCGCGCATCGCGCTGCGGGCAAGCGCACGGTGTTCGTACGCGAAGGCAAGGTGGTACTGGCCACGGGCAACAACGAAACCGCGCTGACCGATGTCTCGGCGATTCCGCTGACGTACGCGGGCCGTGTCGCGTTCCAGATCGAAAACGTGCTGGCCGCCGTGGCCACGGGCTGGGCGCTGGGCATCTCCAATGACCTGATCCGCGCGGGCGTGGTCACGTTCGATGTGGGCCAGGTGGACGTGCCGGGCCGCTTCACGATGTTCGAGCGCAATGGCGCCACCGTCATCGTCGACGATCCGCACAATGCGCCGGCCTTGACGGCACTGGCTGCCGCGCTGGACCGCTTCCCGTCCGAGCGGCGCCTGCTGGTGTTCGGCGCAGGCGTGCAACGCCGCGACGAGGACATCGTGGCGCAGGGCAAGGTCATCGGCAAGACGTTCGACCGGGTGTTCCTGTGCGAAGACCTGAGCGTACGCCGCGACCTGCCCGAGACCGAGGCGCGCGCCCTGCTCAAGAAGGGCCTGTATGAAGGACGCCGCGTGACCAAGATCATCGACGAAGGCAAGCGTAGCGTGGCTGTGGAAGCTGCGCTGTCGCAACTGGTGGCCGGGGACCTGCTGGTGCTCCAGTGCGACGAGGCATCGGTCGAGAGCACGGTCGAGCAGGTACATCAGTGGATGGGCCGCAGCGGACGCCGCGCGTGAATCCGGCCGGAAGAACAACGGATAAATAGTCTATGGAAGTTTCTCGCATCCGGGCCCTGCGTGGCCCGAATCTCTGGTGCCGACACACCGCCATCGAAGCCATCGTGGCGTGTTCCGACCAATCCCATCTGCTGGCCGAACTGCCCGGCTTCGAAGAGCGTCTGCGCGCGCGCTTCCCGGGCATCGGCCCGATGCGTCCCGACGAGGAAGCTGGCTCGCCCTCGATGGCGCATGCGCTCGAAGCCGCTGCTCTGGGCTTGCAGGCTGCGGCCGGCTGCCCGGTTACCTTCAGCCACGCGGCGCCTACGCTGGAACCGGGCACCTATCAGGTGGTGGTGCAGTACAGCGAAGAGGAAGTGGGCCGCCTGGCGTTCGAACTGGCCGAGAAACTTTGCCTGGCCGCACGCGACGACCAGCCGTTCGATCTCGACGATGCGCTGCATCGCCTGCGCGAACTGGACGAGGACGTGCGACTGGGCCCGAGCACGGGTTCGATCGTCTACGCAGCGGTTGCGCGCGGCATTCCGTATCGCCGCCTGACGCAGGGCTCGATGGTGCAGTTTGGCTGGGGCAGCAAGCAACGCCGCATTCAGGCCGCCGAGACTGACATGACGAGCGCGGTCTCCGAATCGATCGCGCAGGACAAGGAACTGACCAAGGCGCTGCTGCACGCAGCTGGCGTACCGGTGCCCTTGGGCCGCTCCGTACGCAGTGCCGATGAAGCCTGGGCGGCCGCGCAGGAAATCAACGGTCCGGTCGTGGTGAAGCCGCGCGACGGCAACCAGGGCAAGGGCGTGGCCGTGCGCATCCGCACGCGCGAGGAAGTCATGACGGCCTATGAAGTGGCGGCCGATATTTCTTCCGATGTGCTGGTGGAACGTTATATCCCCGGTCACGACTTCCGTTTGCTGGTAGTGGGCAAGCACCTCGTGGCCGCGGCGCGCCGCGATCCGCCCCAGGTGATTGGCGATGGCAAGCATACGGTGCGTGAACTCGTGGACGAAGTGAACCGCGACCCCCGCCGTGGCGAAGGCCATGCCACCTCGCTCACGAAGATCCGCTTCGACGACATCGCACTGGCCACGCTGGCCAAGCAGGGCCTGACCGCCGATGCCGTGCCGGCCAAGGGCACGCGCGTGGTCTTGCGCAATAACGCCAACCTGTCCACGGGTGGCAGCGCCACCGACGTGACCGACGACGTCCATCCGGACATCGCCGCGCGTGCCGTGGCCGCAGCCCAGATGGTCGGGCTCGACATCTGCGGCGTGGACGCTGTCTGCGAGACGATGCTCAAGCCATTCGAGGAACAGGCGGGCGGCATCGTCGAAGTCAACGCCGCGCCGGGGCTGCGCATGCATTTGCAGCCGTCGTACGGCAAGGGCCGCGCGGTGGGCGAAGCCATCATCTCGACGATGTTCACCGATGGCGACGATGGCCGGATTCCCGTGGTGGCCGTATCGGGCACCAATGGCAAGACCACGACCGTCCGCCTGATCACGCACCTGCTGGCCTCCAGCGGCCTGCGCATGGGCATGACCGGCACCGACGGCGTCTACATCCGTGGCGAGCGCATCGACACTGGCGACTGCAGCGGACCGCGCAGTGCGCGCAACGTGCTGCTGCATCCCGACGTGGATGCCGCCGTGTTCGAAACCGCGCGTGGCGGGCTGCTGCGCGAGGGCCTGGCGTTCGACCGTTGCGACGTGGCCGTGGTGACCAACGTGGGCGAAGGCGACCACCTGGGGCTGTCGTACATCAGCACCGTGGAAGACCTGGCCGTGCTCAAGAGCGTGATCGTGCAGAACGTTGCGCCGCATGGCATGGCCGTACTGAATGCCGCAGACCCGATGGTCGTGCGCATGGCCGATGCCTGCCCGGGCACCGTCACCTTCTTCGCACACGATGCCGGCCTGCCGACGATGGCATTGCATCGCGCGCAGGGCAAGCGCGTGGTGTTCGTCGAAGGCGACGAGATCGTGGCCACCGAAGGCGAGACCGTGGCGCGCTTTGCGCTGAAGGACATTCCACTGACCCGCAATGGCTCCATCGGCTTCCAGGTGGAAAACGCGATGTCGTCGATTGCTGCGGCATGGGCACTTGGCATCGACTGGAACGTGATCCGTCGCGGGCTGGCCACGTTTGTGAGCGACTCCGCCACGGCGCCGGGCCGCTTCAACGTGTTCGACTACAAGGGCGCAACACTGATTGCCGACTACGGCCACAACCCGGACGCGATCCAGGCGTTGTGCAACGCCGTGCAGTCGATGCCGTCGAAGCAGCGCGTGGTGGTCATCAGCGGGGCGGGGGATCGTCGCGACGAGGACATCCGCAAGCAGACGCAGATCCTGGGCGGCGCATTCGACGATGTGCTGCTGTATCAGGATCAGTGCCAGCGGGGCCGCGAGGATGGCGAAGTGCTCGCCCTGTTGCAGGAGGGTCTGGTGGGTGCGCAACGTACCCGCCATATCGAGGAAATCCGTGGCGAGTTTCTTGCCATCGATACCGCGCTGGCCCGCCTGCAGCCCGGCGACCTGTGCCTGATCCTGATCGATCAGGTGGAGGAAGCACTGGACCACATCGCCAAGCGCGTGGCGGGGCAGTAAGACGGTAACCCTCTCCCGAGCGGGAGGGGGTGTCTCAGTGGCGCGTCGGCAGCGAAAGCCGGCGCTCCATCACATGCTGCAGCGCCGACAGTGCGGTGCTCAGAATCCAGTAGATGACGGCGGCCGCCAGATAGAGCGGCAAGGGCTGATAGGTCGCGGCGATGATTTCCTGCGACGTGCGCAGCAGTTCCGTCACCGTGATCACCGAAACCAGCGACGTATCCTTGATCAGGCTGATCAGACTGTTCGAGAGACTCGGCACCGCCAGCCGCAATGCCTGCGGACCTACCACGAAGCCCAGCGTCTGAAGCGGTGTCATGCCCAGGCTGTACGCCGCCAGCCATTGGCCACGCGCCACGCCCAGAATCGCCCCGCGCATGCTTTCCGAGAGATACGCCCCCACATTGAGGCTCAGCGTCAGCACGCCAGCGGGCGTAGGCTCCAGCGAAATGCCGATGCCCGGCAAGCCGTAATACACCACGAAGATCTGCACCAGCAGCGGCGTGCCGCGCATGATGCTGACGTAGATGCGTGCGGGAATCGTGAAGATCCGCAACTGGCTGATGCCCATCAGCGCCACCACCACGCCGACGATCAGCCCGAAGAACATCGACAGCACGGCGAACTTCAGCGTGAGCAGCGTGCCCTGCAACAGTACGGGCAGGGAATCAATGACGAGCTGGAGGGCAGGCATGGCGGAGGCTGGAAGCAGTCGTAAACCGGAATGCCGCGATCATACGTGAAGCCGGGGCCGGCCCGCTGCCAGCCCCTTGTTCGAACACACTATTGCTTTCTTACTTGAGCGGCTTCGTCACGTCCGACGCAAACCACTTGTTCGACAGCTTGGTCAGCGTGCCATCCTTCCGCAGATCGTCGAGTGCCTTGTCGATGGCAGCGGCGAACTTGGGATTGTCCTTGCGGAACGGGATGGCGACCTCGGTGTTGGCACCCGGCAGCACTGCGCCCGGACGCAGCGGCAAGTTGGCCTGCTTGATCAGGTAGTTGACCATCAACCGGTCATTGAGCGCCGCATCCACGCGTTGCGAAGCCAGGTCGCGCAGGTACTCGGGCGCACCGGGATACGTCTTCACGTCGATGCCCGGCACCGACTTGGCCAATTCGTTGTAGTTGCTGCCCAGGCTCACGCCGAGCTTGTGGCCCTTGAGCGCGTCGAGCGAGGCGAACTCGCGCTTGTCGTCCTTGCGCTGGATGAGCTGGGCGGCGGAGTACACATACGGCGTGGAGAAATCGAGCGCCTGCTTGCGTTGCGGCGTGACGGAGACCTGATTGACGATGATGTCGAACTTGCCCGCCTGCAGGCCGGCGATGATCGCACTCCATTCGGTCGTCACGAATTCCGGTTTGACGCCAAGCTTGGCGGCCACGGCACGCGCCACGTCGACATCGAAGCCGTCGAGCTCGTTGTTGGCACCACGATATCCGAACGGGGGGTAGGTCCCTTCCAGACCCACCTTGAGGACACCGGCCTGCTTCACGGTGTCCAGCAGGTCGGCAGCCTGCGCTGCCGTCGCGGAAACGCCGCCCGCCACCAGTGCGGTAGCCAGCAGCGTCTTGAACCAACCCGATCGAATCGTTCGCATATGTTCTCCAGTAAGGATGCGGTTCTTTTGCCGAGCCCCTCCTCTCTTAGAGGAAGGCCGGCGGCCCTATGAGCCTATAACGGCCTCAAAGGTACCGCAAACACTATCGAAAGCGAAATAATGATTCGATATGGCTATATAACTGGGCTTTACTTACTCCCCTCTCCCGCGTGCGGGAGAGGGGCTGGGGGAGAGGGGCCAGCGGTGCAATCAACAACATGCCGCAATTTGAACCACATGCCCTCTCCCCCACCCCTCTCCCACTGACATGGGAGAGGGGAGCGCATAACGACGGGTAGCGCCCGTGTCTTACTGAAACGCCTTGTCGTTCGGCGCGGCAAACAGCTGCTTCATTTCCGGCGACAGCGCGTAGTTCATGTTGATGTTGCGCGGCGGGATCGGTTGCAGGAACCACTTGGTGTACATCTTCTCGGCGCGGCCGCTCTTCTGGATGTCGGCCACCACATCGTCCACGAGCTTCTTGAACTGGGCGTCGTCCTTGCGGAACATGCAAGCGTAGTTTTCGGTCTGCAGCGGCGTGCCGGCCACAACCCACTCACCTGCATTCTTGGCCTTGGTACGTTCGCCGTACAGCAGCGGCTCGTCCATCACGAATGCTGCGGCGCGACCCGTTTCCAGGATCAGGAACGCCTGGCCGTGGTCCTTGGCGCTGGTGAGGTTCATGTTGTAGCCCTCGCCGTTCATCTTGACCAGCAGGCGCTCGCCGGTGGTGCCGGCCGTGGTGACCACGTTCTTGCCCTTGAGGTCGGAGAAGTCACTCACGCCCGAATCCTTCTTCGTCAGCATGCGGATGCCGTAGATGAACAGGCTGTTCGAGAAGGCCACCTGCTTCTGACGCTCGGTATTGTTCGTGGTGCTGCCGCATTCGATGTCGAGCGTACCGTTCTGCATCAGAGGAATGCGGTTCTGCGACGTGATCGGCGTCATCTTGACCTGCAGGTTCGGCATGTTCAGCGTCGACTTGACCTTGTCGACGATAGCCAGCAGGTAGTCATGCGAATAGCCCATGACTTCCTTGCCATCGGAATACGAAAAGGGAATCGACGATTCGCGATAGCCCAGCGAAATCGTGTTGCTGTCCTTGATCTTCTTGAGCGTATCGCCATCGGCGGCATGGGCGCCAGCGGCGGCACCGAGCAGGACGGCCGCAGCCAGCAGGCGTTGGACGGGGAATTGACGGACAGACAGTGACTTCATGATTCGCTCCTTCAAGGGGCTTGGTTTAATGGCACGACGAGGCAATCTCACTACCGAGTATTTACTGCGGCGTATCAACTACGCGTATCACTCACACTTCCACTTCTTCACATCTTCAGTACAACCCGTGTTGCAGCCATCCACTCGCACTAGCTAGGCAGCCGCTGCACTGAAATCTTCCGCATCGATGGCCGGGCGGCGCCCAGCCAACTGATCCGCCAGCAGACCCGCGCTGCCCATCGCCAGCGTGAAACCCAACGCGCCGTGACCGAGGTTCAGCCACAGCCCGCGTAACCGAGATTCGCCAACCATCGGCAAACCCGTTGGCGTGGCAGGCCGCAATCCGGCCCATGGCTGCAGGCCGTCGAGGTCCGCGCCGTTCGCCACATTGCCGAACACCGCGCGCGTCTGCGACACCAGCGTCTGCGCGCGCTCGCGATCGATGACTGCACCGCCGCGCACGATATCGGCCATCCCTGCCACGCGCAGCGTGTTGCCGATGCGCGCATAGACGATCTTGTTGGCGAAGTCCGTCACGCTGATATGCGGAGCCTGCACGCCATCGGCGATCGGCACCGTGATGCTGTAACCCTTCAGCGGCCACAGCATCGGCCGGACACCCGCCGGACGCAGCAATGGCACGCTGCCGATGCCGCCCGACACGATGACGGCATCCGCTGCAATCTCGCCCTGATCGGTGCGCAGGCCCGTTACCCGGTCACCCTGACGCATCAATTCGGTCACCCGCGTGCCGAAGCGCAGCGTCACGGCAGGATTGCCTTGCAACAGATGGGCCAGCGATACGCAAAAACGATGACAATCGCCCACTTCCTCGCTCGGCGTGTAGATCGCACCGGCGATATCTTCCTGAATACCGGCCAACGCCGGCTCCAGCGCCACCGTGGCCGTACGATCCAGCGCCTGCTGTTCGCATCCCAGGCTGGCTTGGTAATCGAGCAGCCGGCAAGCCGACTCGTAGGCGGCGGTATCGCGATGCACCACAAGCTTGCCGCGCCGCGCAAAATCGAAACCGCCACCCTCCTCGCGTGCATCGGGCCGTTCCACGAACGCCTGCATCAGATCCCGCGAATAGAACGCCAGGCGCAGCAGCTTGCGCGTCGTGGCCTCGCTGGTCGATGCATTGCAAGCCCGTACAAACGCCATCAGCCAGCGCCATTGATCCGGGTCCATCGACGGACGGAAACGCATCGGCGAATCGCGGTCCAGCAGCCACCCCGGCACCTTCGACAGCACGCCAGGGCCGGCAAGCGGCGCCACATAGCTGTAGCTGAGCTGGCCACCGTTGGCGAAGCTGGTTTCCTCGCCCGGCCCGGTGTGCCGCTCCACCACCGTCACCTCATGCCCGTCATTGGCCAGTCGCCACGCCGTGGTCATGCCCACCACACCTGCGCCCACGATTGCGATTCGCACTCTGCACCTGCTTTCCATCAAAACGATGGGCCAGAGCGTAGAACACACGCGGCCGCTTGCCCAATGCCAATACGTGCCAGAATATGTCCTCAAGCTATAGGTGCGCACCACGGGTCTACCCTGTAGTGCAAAGCACCATTGCGCCTTCCGCCTACGCACCATGGCGGTCACCACTTGGCACCACAACGATGCGCCTGCGCCAGATCGAAGTCTTCCGCGCGGTGATGCTGACAGGCACCGTCAGCGAAGCCGCCCGCCTGCTCCATGTCTCCCAACCCGTCGTCACGCGCGTGCTACAGCACGCCGAGGCGTCGCTGGGCTTTCGTCTGTTCGATCGGCAACGCGGCAGGCTCCAGCCGACTCCCGAAGCCGTGGCGTTGTATGGCGATGTCGAAAGGCTATATGGCGAGATCGAGCGCGTACGGCGCGTTTCCGAAAGCCTGCGGCACAAGGGCGCGGGACGCCTGCGCGTGGCCGCGACGCCTAGCCTGGCCAATCCGCTGCTAGTCCCCGCCGTGCGACGCTTCTGCGCGCGACACCCCGAAACGCAGGTACAGGTGCTGACGCACCATACGAACGAGATCGTCGCGGCGCTGCTCGCCAACCAGATCGATGTGGGATTCGCGTTTTCCCCACCGCTGCACGAAGCGATTACGAGCCAACCCGTCGCCACCGGACGCATGCTGCTGGCCGTGCCGCGCGAGCAGCCGTTGCCTGCGGGCCGGCGCGGCGTGGTGCCGATCCGCAAGGTCATGGAGCGACCGTTCATCGGCTATGACGACGACAGTTCGCTCGGCCTGCTAGTCCGACAGACATTGGCACGCCATGCGCTGGAACCACACTCCACGCTGGAAGTACAAACCTATTCGCTCGCGCTGGCGCTGGTCGATGCCGGACTCGGCCTGACATTGCTCGACCAGTACACCGCGCTGAGCGCCAATCCAGATCACGTGACGCTGCACGATGTGCAGCCCGAGCTAGGCTTCGAGATCCAGATGCTGCGCGCGAGCCATCGCGGCGCGTCGAGCCTCGTCGACGATATGCACGCGCAGTTCACGGCTGCGGCTGGGGCGCTCGCCGCCACGCTCGACGATCGGCTGGCAGCATCGTTGGTCCACTTTGATCCGCCGGGACGCTGACGATCGATTCGATTTGACGAGTGAGCAGACAATTGACAGCCCCGGCGTGGGGCACCATCATCGACATGCCCCTACCGGCGCGTGAAACCTTATGTTCGTCCTGACCCTGATCCTTCTTGTGCTGGCGAGCGCGTTCTTCTCGATCTCCGAGATCGCCCTGACCGCGGCCCGGCGCACCAAACTCCAAGTCCTCTCCGAACGCGGCGATCGCCGTGCCACCAAGGTGTTGCTGCTCAAGGAAGAGCCCGGCAACTTCTTCACGATCGTGCAGATCGGCGTGAACAGCGTGGCGATCCTGGCCGGTATCCTCGGCGAAAAGCACGTCTCGGACCTGCTCTACGAACTCCTGCTGAGCTATATGGATGCCGGGGTCGCGCAACGCGTGGCCAATATCGGCTCGTTCCTGGTGGTGACGCTGCTCTTCATCCAGTTCGCCGACCTGATTCCGAAACGCATCGCGATGACATTCCCCGAAGCCTGCGCGGTGCAGGTCATCGGCCCGATGCTGATGCTGCTGCGGATCTTCAAGCCCGTAGTGTGGGTCTTCAATGCCGCTGCCGACGCCATGCTGCGCCTGCTCGGCATTCCCACCAAGCCCGTGGACCAGATCACCACGGAAGACATCGCCGCAATGGTCGATGCCGGTGCCGAGGCCGGCGTGCTGCACAAGCACGAGTTGCACCTGATCGAGAACGTATTCGAACTGGACTCGAAGCCGATCACCGCAATCATGACGCCGCGTGACGACGTGGTCTTCCTGACGCTCGACGAATCCGCCGACAGCATCCGCCGCAAGCTGGTCAAGCAACCGCACGGCCAGTATCCGGTCTGCGGCAAGAGCATCGACGACGTGCTCGGTTTCATGGACTCCAAGGCCATCCTGCAACTGCTGCTGGCCAACGAAAGCGCCGCCGTGCTCGACGATATCGGCAAGCACTACGACAAGAACGTGCTCGTGATTCCAGACACACTAACGCTATCCGAATCGCTGACGCGCTTCCGCGAGATGCACGAGAACTTCGCGATCGTGATGAACGAATATGGACTGGTGGTGGGAATCGTCACGCTCGACGACAGCGTCGGCGCGCTGATGGGCGACATCCTCTACACGAACGAAGACGAACAGATCGTGCGCCGCGACGACTCGTCATGGCTCGTGGATGGCCTCACGCCGCTGGTGGACCTGAAGAAGGCGCTGGAACTGGAAACGCTGCCCGGCGACGACTATGTCGACACCGCAGCAGGCCTGGTCATCTACGCGCTGAAACGCATCCCGAAGAAATCGGAATCGATCACCGTGGCCGGCTACCGCTTCGAAGTGCTCGACATCGACCATCACAAGATCGACCAGTTGCTGGTGTCGAGGTTGCCGGTGGTGGCAAAGGCAGAGGGTTAGTGTTTTTTCCCCTCTCCCATGACGTGGGAGAGGGGTTCAGGGAGAGGGTGAGAGTTGCAAGCAACCGATGTCGCATCTTGTGCGGCTTGCCCTCTCCCCCTGCCCCTCTCCCGCCGTGCGGGAGAGGGGAGCAAACCAGCGGTCGAGGAAAATCAAGCGCTGAAAAAACAAAACCGACGCGTGCTTGCGCAGGCGTCGGTTTGAGATTTACTACTTTTGTTGCTTGCCGGTGGTCGAATACGTCGGCAGCTTCTTGTTTTGGCGGAGAGGGTGGGATTCGAACCCACGGTACCGTCGCCGGTACGCCTGATTTCGAGTCAGGTACATTCGACCACTCTGCCACCTCTCCGGTAACTGGGTCGTTGCGTTTCAGCAGCGAAGCCAAGATTATAGGGACATTGCTACGAATTGCGCAAGCCCCTTCCTGCAATTTTTTAGGCTTCCGGTTCCAGTCGCTCGGTGCCACCCATGTAGGGTTGCAGCGCCTTCGGCACAGTCAGCGAACCATCGGCGTTCTGGTAGTTTTCGAGAATCGCCACGAGCGTGCGGCCCACGGCCAGGCCCGAGCCGTTCAGCGTATGCACGAGTTCCGGCTTGCCTTGCGCGGCGCGCGAGCGGGCCTGCATGCGGCGCGCCTGGAAGTCGCCCATGTTCGAGCACGAGCTGATCTCGCGGTAGGTGTTCTGCGCCGGGATCCACACTTCGAGGTCATAGGTCTTGGTGCTGCCGAAGCCCATGTCGCCCGTGCACAGCACGATGGTGCGGAACGGCAGTTCCAGCTTCTTCAGGATCGCCTCGGCGTGGCTCGTCAGCTCTTCCAGCGCGTCGAACGATTGCGCGGCCGGAACGACCTGCACCATCTCGACCTTGTCGAACTGGTGCTGGCGGATCATGCCGCGCGTGTCCTTGCCGTACGAACCCGCTTCCGAGCGGAAGCACGGCGTATGCGCGACGAAGCGCAGCGGCAGCTTCTCGCCGGCGACGATGGCGTCGCGCACGATATTGGTCAGCGGCACCTCGGCGGTCGGGATCAGGTAGAAGTTCTCGATGCGCTCGCCTTCTTCACTACCGACCTTGCGCGGCACCTTGAACAGGTCTTCCTCGAACTTGGGGAGCTGGCCGGTGCCGCGCATCGATGCCGCGTTGACGATATACGGCACGTACATCTCGGTATAGCCGTGCTCCTGCGTATGGGTATCGAGCATCAGCTGCACCAGCGCGCGGTTCATGCGCGCCACGCCGCCGCGCAGCATCGAGAAGCGCGAGCCGGTCACCTTGACCGCGGTGTCGAAGTCCAGGCCCAGCTTCTCGCCCACGTCGACGTGGTCGCGCACTTCAAAGTCGAACCGGCGCGGCTCGCCCACGCGGCGCACCTCGACGTTCTGGGTCTCGTCGTTACCCACCGGCACGCTTTCGTGCGGCAGGTTGGGGATCGACAGCATCAGATCAGACAGATGCGCCTGGATCTCGTCGAGCCGCGCGGCCGACGCCTTGAGCGTGTCGCCGATGCCGCCCACTTCCGCCATCACCGCCGAGGCGTCCTCGCCCTTGCCCTTGAGCATGCCGATCTGCTTGGACAGGCTGTTGCGGCGCGCCTGCAGTTCCTCGGTCTGGGTCTGCAGTTGCTTGCGTTCGGCCTCGAGTGCCTGGAACGCCGCCACGTCGAGTTGGAAGCCGCGCGTGGCAAGGCGTTGCGCCACGGCGTCGATGTCTTTGCGGAACAGCTGGATGTCGAGCATGTTGCTTGAGGTGAAGTGCAGGGCCAGCGACATGCCGGCGGACCCGCCATTTTACTGCACACACGTTGGCAAACAGGCAAACCTATTCGCTGGTCTTGCCGCCCTTGCCGTGGTCCTTCGGCTTCGCGGCGCGCTGCTCGCGATGCCAGGCATCGTCCAGTTCGCGCAAGTGGCGCAGCTTCTCGGCGATCTTGCCTTCCAGCCCGCGCGGCACCGGCTGGTACCAGCCCTGCGCCTTCAGGTCGTCCGGAAAGTAATGCTCCCCGGCGGCGTAGGCTTCGGGCTCGTCGTGCGCGTAGCGGTAAGCATGGCCGTAGCCAAGCTCCTTCATCAGCCTGGTCGGCGCATTGCGCAAGTGCACCGGCACCGCGCGCGACTTGTCCTTGCCGACGAAGGCGCGCGCCGCGTTGTACGCGTTGTAGCCGGCATTGGACTTGGGCGCGACGGCCAGGTAGATCAGCGCCTGGCCCAGCGCCAGCTCCCCTTCGGGCGAACCCAGCCGCTCGTAGGTCTCCGCCGCATCCAGCGTGATGCGCGCGGCGCGCGGATCGGCCAGCCCGATGTCTTCCCACGCCATGCGCACGATGCGCCGCGCGAGGTAGCGCGGATCGGCGCCGCCATCGATCATGCGGCAGAACCAGTACAGCGCGGCATCGGGGTCCGAGCCCCGCACCGATTTGTGCAGTGCGCTGATCTGGTCGTAGAAGGCATCGCCGCCCTTGTCGAAGCGGCGCAGGTTTTCCGACAGCGCGCTGCCCAGCAGCGCGGTATCGATCTGCGCGGCGCCGGCGGTACGCGCGGCGCGCGCCACGATCTCTATGTTGTTCAGCAGCTTGCGCCCGTCGCCGTCGGCCGATGCCACGATCAGCGCAAGGGCCTCGTCCTGCCAGCTGATGCCTCCCAGTTCTTCGGAGGCGCGCAGGGCCAGCTGGGTCAGTTCGGCGTCGTCCAGGCTCTTGAGCACATAGACCGCCGCGCGCGACAGCAATGCACCGTTGACCTCGAAGGATGGATTCTCGGTGGTCGCGCCGATGAAGGTGAACAGCCCGCTCTCGACGTGCGGCAGGAAGGCATCCTGCTGGCTCTTGTTGAAGCGGTGCACCTCGTCAACGAACACCAGCGTGCGCCGCCCGTGCGCGCGGAACTGCTCGGCGCGCTCCACCGCCTCGCGGATGTCCTTGACGCCCGACAGCACCGCCGACAGCGCGATGAACTCGGCGTCGAAGGCATCGGCCATCAGCCGCGCCAGGGTAGTCTTGCCCACGCCGGGCGGGCCCCACAGGATCATCGAATGCGGCTCGCCAGACTCGAACGCCACGCGCAGCGGCTTGCCCGGGCCCAGCAGGTGCTGCTGCCCGATCACCTCGTCGATGGTGCGCGGCCGCAGGCGCTCGGCCAGCGGTTGGCGGGAACGGTCAGGGGTATCGGAGAACAGCGAGTCCGCCACGTCATCAAACCTTGCGATTGCAGAACGCCACAGTGTAGACCATCGGCGCCCCGCGCTCAGGTGCCGGGCCTGCGCGTCGGATTAGGCGGCAAAGGCGACCACGTCCTCGATCTCGACGCGGATGCCGATGCGCTCGCCCACCGCGTGGTTGTGGTGCGAGGGCACCAGCGCCAGCACCCGGCCGCCGCTGGCCAGCCGCAGCGTGTACAGGATCTCGGCGCCCCGGAAGGCCTTGTGCACCACTTCCGCCTGCATCGGGCTGGCGTCGTCGTGGATGATGTCGTCAGGGCGCACCAGCACGTCGACGGCGGAATCCGCGGGCAACTGCAGGGGCACGGCCGGTTGCAGCATGCCCAGCTCCACTTCGATCCGCGCATCGCCACGCAGGTGCCCCGGCATCAGCACGCCCTGGCCGATAAAGCCGGCGACGAAGCGCGACTTGGGGCGGTGGTACAGCTCATGCGCACTGCCCCACTGCTCGATCACGCCGTCATGCATCACGCCGATCTCGTCGGCCATGGCAAAGGCCTCGTACTGGTCGTGCGTGACCAGGATGGCGGTGGTGCCTTGTGCCTTCAGGATCGCGCGCACTTCCAGGCTCAGGCGCTCGCGCAAATCGACATCGAGGTTGGAGAACGGCTCGTCCAGCAGCAACAGCTCGGGCCGCGGCGCCAGTGCGCGCGCCAGCGCCACGCGCTGCTGCTGGCCGCCGGACAGCTCGTGCGGATACTTGCTCCCCGAGCCGGCAAGTCCCACCAGTTCCAGCACCTCTTCCACCCGCGCCGCTCGCTCGGCGCGGCCGGCACGGGTTAGCCCGAAACCGACGTTGGCGGCCACATCCAGGTGCGGGAACAGCGCATAGTCCTGGAACACCATGCCGATGCGGCGCTGCTCCGGCGGCACCAGCGCGTCCGACGACGACACGGTCTGTCCGTCCAGCACGACGCGGCCGTCCTGCAACGGCTCGAAGCCGGCGATGGCACGCAGCACCGTGGTCTTGCCGCAGCCGCTGGGACCCAGCAGGCACGCGATATTGCCGCGCGCCAGCGCAAACGACAGGCCCTTGACCACCGCGTGCCGGCCAAAGGCATGCCGGATCCGGTCGACCTCGATGACGGCGGCGCCGGCGGCAGCCTCGCGGGTGCCGCTGCGCGTCATCGGCCGCGTACGCGCCGGGGATGCGGGTAATCGGGAATAGGAATCGGTTCGCATGTGCGCATTATAGGGATGTGGGGCCGCGCCGCGGGCCATCTCGTGCGCGGCATTGCTAGAATGCGGCAGCCCGCGCCGCGCCGGCACCACATTGCCCGGGCGCGCTTCCATCGAATCCACCGCATGCTCCTGCCCAGCCGCCGCCGCTTCCACCCCCTGACCCTGGCCACGCTCGTGATGGCGCTGCTGATCGCCGTGCCGGTGCTGGTGGTCGCCTCGGCCGTGCTGCTGCCCGCTGGCGAGACCTGGCGCCACCTGATCGACACGGTGCTGGCAGAGTACGTCTTCAACACCATCTGGCTGCTGCTGGGCGTGGCCGCGGGCGTGCTGCTGCTCGGCGTGACCACGGCATGGCTGGTCTCGACTTACCGCTTCCCCGGCCATGCCGTGATGGAATGGGCGCTGGTGCTGCCGATGGCGATGCCGGCCTACGTGATCGCCTACGCCTACACCGATGCGCTGCAGTTCGCCGGGCCGGTGCAAGGCTGGCTGCGCGAGCTGACCGGCTGGAAGGCGCGCGACTACTGGTTCCCGGACATCCGCTCGATGGGCGGCGCCATCGCATTGTTCTCGCTGGTGCTGTATCCCTACGTCTACCTGACGGCGCGCGCCGCCTTCCTGCAGCAGACACAGAACACGATCGAAGCCGCTCGCCTGCTCGGCCACGGTACCTGGAGCCGGCTCTGGCGCGTGGTGTTGCCGCTGGCACGGCCCGGCATCGTCGCCGGCACCGCGCTGGCGATGATGGAGACGCTGGCCGACTTCGGCACCGTGGCGTACTTTGCCATCCCCACGTTTTCCACCGGCATCTACCGGGCGTGGTTCTCGCTCGGCGACAAGAATGCGGCGGCGCAACTGTCGGCATGCATGCTGCTGTTCGTCGCGGCGATCCTGCTGATGGAACGCGCCAGCCGCGGCCGTGCGCAGGTCTACGGCAACCAGCGCCGCGCCGCGGCATGGACGCTCGGCGGCACGCGCGGCTGGCTCGCGCTGGCGGCCTGTGCCGTGCCGGTGCTGCTGGGCTTCCTGGTGCCCGCGCTGATGCTGTGCCGCATGGCCTTTACCGACGGCGACGCCCAGTTCGGCCCGCGCTTTGTCGGGCTGGTGCGCAACAGCTTCCTGCTGGCCAGCGCGACGGCACTGGCGGCGGTGCTGGTGGCGCTGGCGATCGGCTACGCCGGCCGCGCCGCGAACGGCCGGCGCGGCTGGCTGGTGCGCGGGCTGACGCGGCTTTGCGGCATGGGCTATGCGCTGCCCGGCTCGGTCATCGCCGTGGGCGTGCTGGTGCCGGTGGCGCGCTTCGACAATGCCTTGTCGGCGTGGCTGCAGCAGCAGTTCGGGCTGTCGGTCGGATTGCTGCTGACCGGCGGCATCGCGGCGCTGGTCTATGCGCTGCTGGTGCGTTTCCTGGGCGTGGCGCTGCAGACGGTCAACGCCGGGCTGGGCAAGATCACGCCCAGCATGGACGCCGCCGCGCGCAGCCTCGGCCACGGCCCCGGCGCCACGCTGCGGCGCGTGCATTTCCCGATGCTGCGCGGCAGCCTGCTGACGGCAGCGCTGATCGTCTTCGTCGATGTGATGAAGGAACTGCCGGCCACCTTCGTGATGCGGCCATTCAACTTCGATACGCTGGCCGTGCAGGCCTACAACCTCGCCGCCGACGAACGCCTGACCGAAGCCGCGACGGCGTCGCTGGTGATCGTCGCCGTCGGCCTGCTGCCGGTAATCTTGCTATCGCGCACGATCCGGCGCGAGGCGCAACGCTGAGCCGCCCGCCAACCCGCTA
>Ga0102589_1002120_pt1 | contig 23932 bp, 24 predicted proteins | sample AraplaMF_Col_mLB_FD_76858 | JGI IMG/M metagenome (GOLD analysis project Ga0102589, IMG submission 76858) | Arabidopsis root microbial communities from the University of North Carolina, USA - plate scrape MF_Col_mLB | ecosystem: Host-associated > Plants > Roots > Endosphere | place: USA... | reverse complement strand
TCGATGAAATGACGCCCGGCTTCCGGATTATGAAAAATACAAGGCATGTACGTCGCGCAGGGGGAAGCTTTGCCCTGTCTGCAGCGAGTACTTCAGCGGCCTGCTAGCATCGCTTTCACTTTAGTCAGCCCGTCTTACCAGTGACCACATCCTGCGGGGTCTAAAGAACGTAAGACGGACGTTGCCTGGGCGCGATAGGGCGATAAGATTGCGGCCGCAACGACGGTTCTCGGACCCAACTCGGCCGTTCGGCAAGACCAAGCGAGCGACCGTATAGAGGTCGGGAGCGGTCACGGGTCGTCAGGAAGAGGGGCGGCCCGGGCTCCGTGACCGAGGACCTCACAAAAGGCCAAGTTCCCTCGCGCGTGCCACGGCTTGCATTCGGTTGCCTGTGCCCAGCTTGCCATTGATGCGGCGAAGGTGGGTCTCGATGGTATTTTCAGAAACAAACAGCAAGCGTGCCAAGGCCTTGTTGGAGTGTCCGTCAGCGACACGCCGGATAATTTGGAGTTCGCGAGGGCTGAGAAGGTCTTCCTGTTCGCAACGCACAGGTGCACCGCGCTTCGACGGGATCTGCACGGCGTACATTAGTCGCTCCAGATACCGAGTATCGAAGACATGCTGCCTCGACGCCAGCGATGCCAGTAGCGGCTCCACGTGCCACGGCTCATCGGCGAAGATCCGGTGTGCCTCCCACGCCTGCCCCTGTGCCAGCGCGCGCTCAAGCCAGATCAGCGCTTGCGATGACCGTCCTGCGGCGTAGTGGGCCTGTGCCAGCAGCCAGGCAAGGCGTAAGGCTCGGCGCGCTCGGCCGCTCTTCTCAGCACTGCGTAGTGCTGTTTCTACGCGTTCCACATCAGCCTCGTCATCTGTGGCAACCAGCGCAATACGAATGCGGGCGATCTCAAGATCGTCGAGGTCATCCGAGTAGCGCATGAGGGTGCCGGATGGAGGTGCCAGTGACGCGGCCAAACCCAATGCATGCCTCGCACTGGAGATATCCCCAGCCAGCAAGGCAAACCGGCTCCTGTCAATGGCGGCAGCCATGCCCAGGCTGGCAATGCCACGTGCGTCGCCAAGTTCCTGGAGCGTGTTGAGCTGGTCAAGGGCCTTGCCGGAATCGCCGCCGAGCCACGCGATGCGCGAAGCAACCCGATGGGCCACAATCACGTGGTCCGGCAGGCAGGTGTCACGGATCAGTGGCAGGTATTCGCTCAGCAAGGCATCGGCTGCTGCGCTGTCACCGAGTTCGTAGAGTGCTTCGGCCAGCAGTGCGCACGCGACCGGGCCCGAGCTGGTGTAGCGTTGCCCCGCGGCTACGATGCGGTTCAGCATGGCGCTGAAGCGGGCAAGGCCGTCGCGGACGTTGCCCTGCAACATGTCGATCATGCCTTCGATGCATGCGCTGTAGGTTAATCCGTAGATCGCGTTGACGGACTCGAGCTCGCGCTTTGCCTGCAGCAGGGCATGCCGTGCCGGGACAAACCGGCCCTGCAACATATCGCCGTACGCCATAGCGTTATGGAGCAGGCCGCTGACAAAGGGCGACGCGGGCTCTCTGCCGGCAAGGGCAGTGCGCGCCGCCAGGACTGCATCGTCCATCCGATCCAGCCAGGCCGACAACATGACACGCAAGACGGTGACATCTTCCTCATGGATGGCTCCGGAATGTTTCTCCAGTACACCCAGCAGGCGTTCGGCGGCAGCATATCGATGCAAGAAAACCATGGCATACGCTGTCGCTGTCAGCACGGCTGGGCGCCGTTCAAGTTCTTCGTGCGGCAGCGTTTCGGCCCATTGCACCACCAGCTTCATTTGCCCGCCACGTACATAGTCCATGCCGCACCGTTCGAGCAGGTCTGCGATCAGCACGGTATCGCCGGCGGCCGAAGCATGGGCGATCGCTTGGGTGTAACGCGCGGTCGATGCCAGCCAGTGCGCTGCGCGCGCATGCAGTGCCGGAAGCTCGGGCGCGGCGGTGCGCGAGAGTTGCGCACGAAGGAACTGCCTGAACAGGGGGTGGTATCGATACCACTCGCCTTCGGCCTCGATCGGCAGCAGGAAGAGGTTGTCACGGACGCTTTGCGCGATCCAGTCAGCGCTGTCAGCGCTCCCGAACGCCGCATCGCAGAGCTGGGGGCAAAACGCCTCGAAGATGGACGAACGCAGCAGGAAGTGGCGATGGGGCTCTGATAGCCTGGACAGCACGTCTTCGGCCAAGTACTCCGCAAGGTTGCCGGTCGTTCCGGAAAGCTGCTGCAACCACGCTCGCGAGTCTGCACGGCCGGCCAGTGCCGAGGCCGCGAGCTGCAGCGCTGCAGGCCAACCCTCTGTGCGGGCCTGCAGGTCGTCCAGATCCGCATCCGCCATGCCGATGCCGCGGCAGCTAGTGATGTAATCGCGGACTTCGCCGGCGCTGAAGCGCAGCATCGACGCGTCGATTTCCAGCAGGCGCTGCTGCACACGCAGGCGCCCCAGCGGCAGGCCAGGTTTATGACGTGAACCTAACACCAGGCGCTGGCCCGGGCCGAGGCTGAAGGCCAGCTCGCTGAAGAGGGACAACACGCTGCTGTCACTGACCAACTCGAACTCGTCCACGAACAGCACAAAGGGCGCCTCAACCCGGGACAGCACGTCGAGGAGTTGCCTGGCGGATCCTCCCGGCAGCCCCCGGGATGCATCGATCCATGGGCCGGTTGATGGCGCGTCTCCCAGAGAAGGGAGGGCCGCCGTGTGCAGGGCTGCCCAAAGATAGGGCGTGATGCGGCCCAGGTCATTGTCGGCGCTGTCAAGGTTCAGCCAGGCAGTCGGCACCCCGTGCTGCCTGGCCGCAATCAGGAGTTGCCGCATCGTGGTGGTCTTGCCAAAGCCGGCTGGGGCACAGACCAGCGTCACGGCGGCACGGCTGGCCGCCCACGTGGCAGCAATGGCACTTCGCTCGACGGCTGGCCCAATCTCACCGGGCGGCGCCAGCTTGAGCGGATTTAGCGGAGGGCCGGGGAAAGGATCGTTGCCAGGGAGCATGGGCACGGTTCGACGTTGGCGGCACGAGGGGTCGGGGCGATCACGCGGGCACCAGCGTACCGCGTCCCGGCGCCAGCCGCCAGTGGCCTGTCTGGCACCGCACGGGCAATCACGGATTTCCGTGACACCGCGCCGGCCGTCGATTCACGGTTCAGCGTGATACAGGCGGCAACCACGGCGCCCTAAGCTTCGGGCACAGAGATCGGACGCACCATCAGGCGTACCGACCGGACACCTGAACACAAGGAGACACGCCATGAATGCCATGTGCACCCCTAACGTCGAACCGGCAGCCATGCCGGCTTCCCCGAAACCCAAGCTTGGTCCCCTTGGCGCGCAGCCTGCGCTGTCCGAGACGGCGGCCATGGTCCAGGAGACCGTGCACCGCTTTGCCGTTGAGGTGCTTCGGCCGGTCGGCATCCGGCTCGACAAGATGACGCCCGACGCCGTGATCGCGCCTGACTCGCCGCTCTGGAAGGCGCGCAAGCAGTACCTGGACCTGGGCTTCAACATCGAATCCATCTTCGAGCTCGAACCGGCCGAGCGCGCCCAGGTCCTTTGTGTGTTGTTCGAGGAACTGGGCTGGGGCGATGCGGGCCAGGCCATTTCGATCGGCGCCGGCCTGCTGCCTGCCTTCATGGCGGCTGCATTCGGAAACCGCTTCCTGATGGAGCGCTTCCCCGACACGATGCTCGGCTGCTGGGGCATCACCGAGCCGGACCACGGCTCGGACTCGCTGGACGCGAATCGCATGATCTTCCATCCCCAGGGCAACTACGGGCGGCCCAACTGCGTGGCAACGCTGGACGGCGATTCAGTCGTAATCAACGGGCAGAAGTCCGCGTGGGTCTCCAACGGCACCATTGCCGAGGTCTGCATCCTCTACTGCGCCGCCGATTCCGGCAATGGCCCCGACCCCAGGCGCGGCTGCGTGGTCTATGTACCCATGGACGCACCCGGCGTCTCGCGCGGCAAGCCGCTGGACAAGATGGGCCAGCGCGCGCTCAACCAGGGTGAGATCTACTTCGATAACGTGCGCCTGTCGAAGCAATACCTGCTGGCCGGCCCCGACGACTACCTCACTGCGGTCTACGCCATCCACACCTTCGCCAATTCGATCATGGCCACCGTGTTCACCGGCACGGCACGCTCCGCATATGAGTTGGCGCTCGACTACGCCCATGAGCGCAAGCAGGGTGGCGTGCCCATCATCCGTCACCAGGCTGTAGCCCACCGCCTGTTCCATCTGGCGCGCAAGGTGGAATGCTCCCGGGCCCTGGCTCAGCGTGTCGTGCACTACAACCTGACCAACGATCCGCCCGCGCTGCATGCCGGGATGATGGCCAAGGTCACCTCGACGCAGCATGCGTTCGAAGTGGCCAGCGACGCGCTGCAGATCTTCGGCGGCAATGGCCTGACGCGCGAGTACCCGATCGAGAAGATCCTGCGCGACGCGCGGGCATCGCTGATCGAGGATGGCTGCAACGAGGTACTGGCCATCAAAGGCGGGGCCTATCTGGTCGATGAGGAGCGTGTGTGATGGGCACGACCGAGGCTGGCGTGGCACGCGGCACCGCGGCCACGCGTGATGAACTGATCCTGGCCAACCTGATAGCCAACCGTCTGGAATCGGAGCCGGACCGCGACGTGCTGACTTTCGACCACGAGGGCGGCCCGGCCGAGGTTCGGACCTACCGCCAGCTCTGGGAGAATGGCTGCCGCATCGCGGCCGCCCTGGAACGGGCAGGCATGGCGCCAGGCGACCGGTTTGCGCTGCTCATGCAGAACCACCCCGAGTTCGTCGACGCCATGGTCGGCGCATCCATCAGCGGCACGGCATTCGTGCCGATTGATCCTCGCATCCGTGGTGACAAGCTTGCTTACATGCTGCGCCATTCGGGCTGCAAGGGTGTCATCTGCGCCGACTATGCGCTGCAGACGCTGATGGCAGTCAGGCAGGACGTCCCGGACTTGCAATGGATATGGCTGCTGGAGTCCGATTCCTCGAAGGTACTGCCGCTGCAGGGTGATTATCCGCGAATGGCGGATATCCTGGGCGCTGCGGTTACCCCGCAGACGGTCCGCAGCGTGGATCCGCTGGCACCGATGCAGATCATGTACACCTCGGGCACGACCGGTGATCCCAAGGGCGTGGTCATGCGGCACGCGCGCTACGGTGCCGCTGCAGGATGGGCGCCGCTGTTCGGCTACGTACGGGATGATCGCCCCTATACCGGCCTCTCGCTGACGCACGGCAATGCGCAGATCGTGACGCTGGCCGCAGCGCTCAAGCTTGGCATGCGGGCGGTTTTCAGCCGGCGCTTCACCAAGTCGCGGCTGTGGGACGTCGCCCGCAGGTACGGCTGCACCACCTTCACGCTGCTTGGCGGCATGACCACTGCTGTCTACAGCGAACCGCCCAAGGCCAACGATGCGGACAACCCGGTGCGTTTCGTCATCAGTGCGGGCATGCCGGCAGCCATCTGGGAATCGTTCGCGAAGCGGTTCGATGTGCGCATCGTCGAGTTCTATGGCGCGGTCGAGGGCGGGCTTTCCGTCAACCTGGGCGAGGGGCCGGTTGGCAGCATCGGCAAGCCGCCAGCTTTCCTCAATGTCCGCGTCGTGGACGAGCAGGACCGTGACGTTCCGGCAAACCAGCCAGGGGAACTGATCTTCCAGCTTGCCAACGGCACGCCCGCGGACGTGGCTTACCTGCACAACCCCGACGCGTCCGCGAAGAAGACCCGCGATGGCTGGCTGCGCATGGGCGATATCGGGCACCGCGACGAGCAGGGCTGGCTCTACTTCGACTACCGCATCGGCGGGGGCATCCGGCACAACGGGGACTTCATCCAGCCCGGCGAGATCGAGAAGGTCATCGCCGAATGCGAAGACGTGGCTGATGTCTATGTCTACGGCGTGCCAGCGGCGTCCGGCGCGCCCGGGGAGAAGGACGTCGTGGCCGCCGTCGTGCCGGCAAGCGGCCGGAAGCTTTACCCGCAAGCCTTGTTCGCCATCTGCCGGCAACGATTGAGTGCGGGCATGGTTCCGACCTACCTCCAGTTCATTGCGGAGATACCCAAGACGGCCTCCGAGAAGCCACAGGACCGATTCCTGCTGGAAGCCTTCCAGGCCCGCGGCGAGAACGTTATCCAGGAAGTACAGGTTTAAGCCACACAACTAACAGGGCAAGGCATGCCCGCCACGATTCTCAGGAGACAAAAGATGGGTACCGATCAATATGAAGTCGTCGTCTACGGCGCGAGCGGTTACACCGGCAAACTGATTGCATGGAAACTGGCCACCGCTGGCATTCCGTTCCTTGCGGCCGGGCGCGATCAGGCGCGCCTGGAGGCACAGATGGCGCTGGTCCCGGAACTGAAAGGGCACGACTATCGTTGCGTAGGGGTGCGGCACGAGCACGCGGATCTGCTGTCCCTGTTCACCGGGCGCAAGGTCGTCATCAATGTGGTGGGGCCTTTCATGCAACTAGGGCTGCCGGTGGTGCAGGCGGCGCTGGAAGCTGGTGCGCACTATCTCGACACCACCGGCGAGCAGGACTGGATGCTGATGCTGAAGCGCGAGTTTGGCGAGAAATTCCGCCAGCGCGACCTGCTGCTGTGCCCGGCGAATTCCTATATGTGGGCCGAAGGCGTGCTGGCAACGGAGCTGGCGCTGGAAACGCCGGGTATCGACACGCTGGAAACCGTGTATCTGGCCGATTCGCAAGTCAGCGTGGCATCGACCATGTCATTCCTGCGCATGTGCACCAACCCGCAATACCGGATCCAGGACCGCACGCTGGTGGAGTGGCCTTATGCCAAGGCCTATACCGTCAATGTGCCTGGCGAGCCTGTCGCCATCATGGCCTTGCCGTGGAGCGGCGGTGGCGAGCCGGCCTGGTATGAGGGTGACGAGCGTGTACGCAATGCGCGCACGCTGGTGTCCTTCAGGAACCAGGATGCGTTCCAGGCAGTATTCGGCATGCTGCAGAAGTTCGAGGCCGAATGCAGGCAGCTTCCGCATGAGGAGCGGGAGAGGATCACCAATGACTGGGGCAAGGGCATGACCACGGTGGAGCCCCCGCGCGAGGATCCCAACATCAATCGCTGCGTGCTGTCGTGTTTCGGGCGTGGCAACACGGCATCGGTGTCGGTAGTGCTGCGCGGCAATTCGCCGTATGCACAGACCGGCGTCTTCAATGCCGAGGCTGCCCGTCGTCTGCTGGCCGGCAAGCTGAAGGCCACTGGCTTTGCCTCGCCGGCTGCGGCCTTCGGCGCACGGGAACTGATCGGTGCCCAGGCGGAGCAGGGCTACCTGGCGTGGAACGTGACGCAATCTTGACGCGGCAATAACGCAATGGCGCCGGTGCGGCAGGCCGCACGGTGCCATCGCCTCGGAGGGAAACAATGAGCGAGACGGTATACATTGCCGGCGTCGGCATGACGCCATTTGGCAAGCAGATCGACAAGAGTATCAAGGACCTGACGCGCGACGCCGTGGCGTTGGCCCTGAAAGATGCAGGCTGCGAGGCCCGTGCGTTGCAGGGCGCCTTCTTTGCCAACTGCACGCAGGGGCATATGGAGGGCCAGGACATGATCCGCGGCCAGATCGCGCTGCGCAGCATGGGCATCCAGGGCATCCCGGTGATCAACGTCGAGAATGCGTGCGCCAGCGCCAGCTCGGCGCTGCACCTGGCCGTCCAGTATGTCAAGGCGGGCGCCGCGGATATCATGCTGGCGGTGGGGGCGGAGAAGATGTTCTCGCCCGATAAGGCGCGCACACTAAGCGTGTTCGATGGCGCGTGGGACGTCCACGACAAGGAAGCTGGCACCGCCCGGCTGCTTGCGATGGGCGCAGATGTGGAAGTGCCGGGTGGCTCGACCTCGCCCAAGCCCTACAGCGTGTTCATGGACATCTACGCGGCCATGGGCAGGATGCACATGCGGGAATACGGCTCGACGCAGCGCCATTTTGCCGCTGTCTCCGCCAAGAACCATCGGCATTCCGTCCATAACCCGCTGTCGCAATACCGCGAGGCCTACACCATCGAGGAAATCCTGGCCGCGCCGCCCATCACGTTTCCGCTGACGCTGCCGATGTGCTCGCCCATCAGCAATGGGGCTGCCGCTGCCGTCGTCTGCAGCGAGGCGGGCCTTGCCCGGCTCAACGGCAGTCGCAACCGCGCCGTCCGGGTACTGGCCTCGGTGGTCGTGACCGGCAGCGACCGTGCGCCGGCGCAGCTTGCCGACCACCTTGTGCGCAAGGGATCGGCCGATGCATACCGGATTGCCGGAGTAGGGCCGCGGGATATCTCGGTCGCTGAGGTGCACGATGCCAGCGCCATCGGCGAAGTGATCCAGGTGGAGGCCCTCGGCCTCTGCGACCCCGGCGAGGGTGGCCTGGCCGCGGAGCGTGGTGATACGAGCATCGGCGGGCGGATTCCCGTCAATACCTCCGGCGGCCTGCAGTCCAAGGGGCATCCGATCGGCGCCACGGGCCTTGGGCAGGTCTACGAGCTGGTATCGCAGTTGCGGGGAGAGGCGGGCGCGCGCCAGGTGGACGGTGCACGTATCGCCATCGCCGAGAACGGCGGTGGCCTGCACGGCGTGGAAGAGGCGGTGGCCTGCCTGACCATTCTGGGCAGGTAGGCAGGCAACTGGCAGGGAGGTGGTATGGCCCCGCAACCCAATGTCGAAAGCATCGCGCGGCATGCCGGGGTGCATGCCGCTCTGGTGCCACCCCGGCTCAGCGCCGCGCTTTCCGAGTTGCTACGTGAAGTGCGCGAGGTTACGGCGTACGCCCGCCGGACGGCGCTGGAAGCGGAGCAAAGTGGTGGCACCAGCTACGAGGAAGCGCTCGGCCTGCTGTTCGATGGCTGGATGCGGAGCACCTCGCGCCGGCGGCAGATCGTATGCTTTGCCTCGGCTGCGGAACTGCGCGTGCCATTGGGGCATCATCGCGAGCGATGCCAGGCGTTCATTGACGAGGCCGGCGTGCTGTCCTGGCGAGCTCTGTTCTGGGTGGCGTCAAGGCGGATGAGCCAGACTGAGCACCGCAGAGTGCCGGTACCGGCTGCACGGCCGGCTGCGGACGAGGCGGATGTGGTCCGTACGCCTTGCGCCGACTGCCGGCAACTCCTGCTGGATCCATGCCGTTCGCGACCGCACACGGGCTTGGAGCCACTGGATAAGGATGTGCGCAAGCGTGTCACGGCGCATCTTTCCATTTCCTGTGCGAAGTTTCGGTGCGTCCGCTGTGGGGAAGCCTGGCTCAGGTGCAGGGGTGGTCAGCCGTTTTCAGGCTGGACACGTATCGCCGGCGGCGGGCATGGCGGCAATGCGCGCTAGCTGGTGCGCCGCTGGTAGTGGGTTCGAAGTCCTTGTGCGACATCCGCAGCCGGAAATACGCATCCGATGAAGCCGCAAGGAAAATGAATCCTACGTCATATGAAAGTTTGCCAACAAGACTCGAAGGCCGCATGGGCGCGCACCACTTGAATCGGCGACTGCACTCATATAGCATATCTATGCTTTGTAGATACAACAGGAGGTGAAATGGAATTCGCCAAAATCTTCCGTCATGGCGGCTCCCAAGCGGTACGGTTGCCCAAGGATTTCCGGTTTGACAGTACGGAAGTCCGTATCCGTCGGCACGGGGCTGCGGTGATCCTGGAACCTGTCCCGCAAGACTGGGCATGGCTGACCCCGCTGATCGGACCGGTTGATGCCGATTTCGAGTCGGCAGCGGTCACCCAACCTGTTGGACAGGAACGTCCTGGACTGGATGTGTTCGAATGAAATATCTGCTCGATGCCAACGCAGTGATAGCGATGCTCAAGGGAGAGCCAAGCATGCTTGAACGACTGCGTGCGCACCTGCCGTCCGATTTCGGGCTCCCGTCAATCGTTGCCCATGAGCTGTTTTATGGTGCCTACAAGAGTCAGCGGTCGGCTGCGAACCTGGCACGCATCGAAGCGTTGCAGTTCGAGGTGGTACCGTTTGATGCCGAGGACGCTCAGCATGCCGGGGAGATTCGCGCGCAGCTGGCCGCCGTCGGTACGCCGATCGGCCCTTACGACGTTTTGATTGCAGGGCAGGCGAGGGCGCGTAACCTGATTCTCGTGACGCACAATATCCGGGAATTCGCCCGCGTCGCGCAACTGACGGTCGAGGATTGGCATACCGGTCACTGACCGTACCTAAATCGCCGCCGCTCGCGTGAGCTTTTGCATCGACTGTTGGCCTTGGCAGCTTCGGTACGCTGCGCCACAATTGGCGAGCGGTCTTGCTCGGCAGGCTCACTCCGGCCCAACTTTATCCCACGCTGTCGTCGACCGGGGATCCCATACTTGGAAATCTCGGCTCTTCTCAGAGCGATGGTAATGCGCTTGGCGCTCCGGCTGCGCAGGAGGAGCCGGCTCATCATAAGGTTCAATTGCCCCCTGATTGAAGGCGGCCCATTTGCCGTCGCTGACGCAGTGGGCGCCAGGAAAAACCTCGGCATGGCCGTTTGGACCGGCCAGCGGAAAGGGCGCGTGCGGCGTGGCCCAGTAATGGTCACGCGGTAGGGGCGCAATCGTCTTTGGCATGCTTATCAGGCCCGGTGTGTTGTCACAGGCGCCGGCCGCGCCTCGCTATGGCGAAATGGAGGCGCTGTCAATCCTGCAACGGCGTAGCATCACGCCGCGACATCCTGGTGTAGTCTCGCCACCAATTACTCCTGCTATCCGGCGAACCTTCAATTCCTGGCCCGGTCCTTCTGCGTTGGCGCCATCATTGTGATCGTCTCCCCACAAGTATATCTGCGCAGCGCCGCAGAGGCTGACGCAGCCGATGCGGATACAGAACCCGCGACATTGATCTTGATTCGCTGCGAGACGATGCACGATCGTCTGCAGCATGTGCACAGTTTGGCTGTAGAGGCTGACACGCGGCCGCGTGCGCGTTGTCGGGAATCCTGAGTTCGGCGAATCTCGATGCGGCCGGCCTTTACTCTCTAATGGCTATGGCGTATTCAGCAGCGCATGGACGTACGCTAGCCGCAGATAGCACCCATGCACGGATCTTCCAGGCGCATGGGATGGAAAGGGACATGGAAGAAATTCAGGACTTTGTCAATCCGCTTGGGCGGGCCAAGGACGGCGAACTGCGCGACGATGCGCAAGGGCGCTTTGCCGGCAAGGGCGAGCCCATGCATTCGATGGCGAAGCGGGTCGATCAGGCCGATAAGGAGCGTGACGAATTCGCCCGCATGCTGACACGGTATCTCGAGCAGGCGCGTACCGAACAGCGCTATGACAAACTGTCGGCTCGCCGCCTCGCCAAAGTTCCTGGGCATGCTGCGCGAGCACCTGGGTAAAGAAGTGCAGAAGGTGGTCTTCGAGGAGATCGACGAGGATATGTCCAGGCTGGGCGCACGCGAAGTGCAGAACCGCCTGGCCAGCCGCTGAGCCGGGCCAGCGCCGATATTCTGGCCTGGCTACCATGGAATCGGCTGGCGATCGCGGAAAAAGCCACCGGTGGGGCCATCGTCGGGCAGCGTTGCCAGCCAGATCACGGTGTCGATGCCCTCTTCGGGCGATCGCGGCGCATCCGGGCCGCCCAGGTCGGTGCGACACCAGCCGGGACACACCGAGTTCACCTTGACGCCGCTAGCGGCCATCTCGGCGGCCAGGATGCGCGTGACGGCATTTAGCGCTGTTTTCGAGATTCGGTAGGCCGGCACGCCGCTGCCCATCTCCGCCAGCTGTCCCATGCCCGACGCCAGGTTGACCACCCGGCCGGCGCGGTTGGCGCGCAGCAGCGGCGCCAACGCCTGCGTGGTCCGCAGCACGCCGAAAAGATTGGTTTCCAGGGTGCGGCGCAGGGTCTCGAGCGGCAGCTCTAGATACTATGAATGAAGGCAGGTCGGTAACGCACGCGAAGCGATCCTAAAGTAAAGGTGCCACCCATTCACCTTGGAGTACGTCATGCAACCGACCCGCATCAGTAATTCTATGCCCGGAGAAGATGTATTGGCAGTGGCCTTGGAGCTATCGAGCGGCGCTTGGAAAATCGCCCTGCACGACGGCAAACGGGAGAAGCCTGCAATCCAGACTGTAGCTGCAAAGGTTCCGGCACACCGCTTGGACGAAGCGATGCAAGCGATCGAGAAGATCAAAACGAAATGGGGACTTGGCCCTGGCGTGCGCACTGTCGTATTGTACGAGGCTGGCCAGGACGGCTTCTGGATCGAGCGGGCGCTATCAAGGCTGGGATACGAAGTGGTGATCTGCGATGCGGCAAGCATCCCGGTGGAGCGGCACGCGCGGCGGGCCAAGACCGACCGCCTCGACGCGATCAAGCTGGTGTTGTGCCTGCGCGCCTGGCTGCGCGGCGAACATGACCGCATGCACGTGATTCGCGTACCGGCCGTTGAAACCGAAGCGCAGCGCCACCTGGTACGCGACCGGGGCGAACTTCAAAAGGAAGCGCTACAGCACCGTGACCGGATCCGCAAGCTGCTGCGAACAGTGGGTTGCTGGCAAGAGGTCGAAGGCGATATCGCAAAGCGGCTAGCAAAGGGAGAAATCTCCTGCTACGACGGCGCGGCAATCCCTGCGCACTTGCATGCGCGCCTGACCCGGGAGTGTCAGCGCCTAGCCTTAGTCCAGCAGCAGCTCGCTGCACTGGAAAAAGACTTGGTCAGGCAATTGCCGGAACCCGCACAAAAACGCATTGCCGACCTTCAACGGCTCAAGGCAGTCGGCCAGGTCGGCGCGACACGACTGGTGCTCGAGCTGTTCTGGCGCAGCTTTGACAACCGCCGGCAGGTGGGCGCCTGTGTTGGCTTGACGCCGCAGCCGTACGACAGCGGCCAGAGCCGGGTCGACCAAGGGATCAGTAAGCAGGGCAACCGGCGCGTGCGTTCTCTGCTTATTGAAATGGCGTGGCTCTGGTTACGCTATCAGCCCGGCAGCGCGATGACGCAGTGGTACCTGCAGCGCACCCAAGGAAATAGCCAGAACAAGCGGGGCAAGCGGATCGCCATCGTCGCCGTGGCGCGACGACTGGTCATCGCTCTGTGGCGCTATCTGACGCATGGAATCCTGCCCGAGGGAGCGCTTCTGAAAAACAGAAAGACCACAGGATTAAAACGTTCAGCCGGCGAGGTGGCAGCAATTTGAAGCAATGGCGGCAACTCGCATTAGCTATTGCTATCCTCGTATCGGAAGTCAGTTCGAAGTAGACAAGCCCGTGCAGCCTGCTGGTTGCAAACGCAACCGACACTACTAGATGGGGCTTGTCGCATCAAAGTCGCCTTAGCGCAACGCGCATACAGGATTGGGCTGGGCAATACCAGCGGATAGAAGTTGGTGGGACGTCGAAGTCTCACGTAAAGATGACCGGGAACTTTGAAACTGGTGAACAAACGCGACAGACGCCCCAAGGCAACTTCGACGATAAGCGCCTTCGGCAAGCGCGAGCTAGATTAGGAGGGAAGTTGGATCAATTTGCGCAAAAATTCTTGGCTTCCGACTCATCATAGAAGCAGGCTGGTGTCAAAGTGGTCGAGCGAAACACCCGCGTTGTTGATCAGCACGTCCACGCGGCCGAAGCGTTCGGTCAGCCAGTTGGCCAGCGCAGCTGCCGAGCTGTCTTCCGTGACGTCAAGGGGGTGACAAGCGATCGCATGACCCGCAAGCCGGAGCTCTGTCTCCAGCACCTCGAGGTCCGCCGGCTTGCGCGCCGTGGCGACGACCAGATGGCCTTCCACGGTGGCCAGCCGGCGCGCGGCTGCGCGGCCCAGGCCGCGACTCGCGCCAGTGATGACGGTAATAGGTTGGTTGACCATGCCTGCGTCTCCTTGCCGCTGGAGTGAGCCGGGCCTGCTCTTGCGGTGTAGAGGCTTGCCTACATCGCACGCCCGCGCACGTTGTTAGCGGGACGTGATGAACGCGTTCCAGAGGCTCCCCCGAAGAGTCTCGGCGTTCGCATGTCCCTCAAGGGTGCAGCTACTCATCTATACACCTCCGACGGCGGCCTGGTGGTAGCGGATTCCTCCCTATCCTCGCCTGACACGAAACAGCGATGCCGGAACAAATGAGGACCAGTTTGGTTCTAATTTGCAAATACTGGTGGCGGCGATGCTCAGACTCAGCAAACTGACCGACTACGGCACGGTGATCATGACGCACCTGGCGCGAAATTCTGGCCGAATTTACAGTGCCGCCGAGGTCGCCGCCGCGATCGGCGTGACGGTACCGACGGCAAGCAAGATTCTGAAGACACTGGCAAAGCGCCACCTGCTGCAGTCGTTGCGCGGTGCCAATGGCGGCTATCTGCTGGCGCGACCGCCGGAACAAATCTCGATCGCACAGGTGATTGACGCCATGGAAGGCCCGGCCGGCATGACCGAGTGCAGCGTCGCAGCCGGCCTGTGTGCGCAGGAAGGTCTGTGCGCCATCCGCGCCAACTGGCAATCGATCAATAGAGTGATCTTCATGGCGCTTAACGACGTGACGCTGGCAGATATGGCACAACCGGTGTTGCACCCGGTGGATATTGGCGCCTTGCACGCCCGACACGCACACGGACCGCAAGCTGACATTTAGTGATTGAGATGACAGTGGCAAGCGCAGGCAGAACATGGCAACCCCGGCACGCAAACTCGACGAACTGATTAGTCAGGGCTATAAGCATGGCTTCTACACGCCCGTAGAGACGGACACGATGCCCTGCGGGCTGAACGAGGACGTGATCCGCATGATTTCGGCCATCAAGGACGAGCCGGAATTCATGCGCGAGTGGCGCCTCAAGGCCTACCGCCACTGGCTGACGATGTCCGAGCCGCACTGGGCGACGGTGAAGCACCCGCCTATCGACTACCAAGCAATCGCCTACTATGCAGCGCCACGCTCCCAGAAGGCCGGGCCGAAGACGCTGGACGAGGTCGATCCCGAGTTGCTGCGCACCTATGAAAAACTGGGCGTGCCGCTGCACGAACGCGAGTTGCTGGCAGGCGTCGCCGTGGACGCGGTATTCGACAGCGTCTCGGTGGCCACCACCTTCAGGCAGAAGCTGGGCGAACTCGGCATCCTCTTCTGTTCGTTCTCCGAGGCGGTGCGGGAGCATCCCGAGCTGGTGCGGCAGTACCTCGGCACGGTCGTGCCCTATACCGACAACTACTTCGCCACGCTCAACTCGGCCGTATTCAGTGACGGCTCGTTCTGCTATATCCCTCCCGGGGTACGCTGCCCGATGGAGCTGTCCACTTACTTCCGCATCAATGCCCGCAACACCGGCCAGTTCGAGCGCACCCTGATCATCGCCGACGAAGGCGCTTACGTCAGCTATCTGGAAGGCTGTACCGCGCCGATGCGTGACGAGAACCAGCTGCACGCCGCGGTGGTGGAGCTGATCGCACTGGAAGGCGCACGGATCAGATACTCGACCGTGCAGAACTGGTATCCGGGCGACAAGGACGGGAAGGGCGGCATCTATAACTTTGTCACCAAGCGCGGCGACTGCCGCGGCGCGCGCTCGAAGATTTCGTGGACCCAGGTGGAGACCGGCTCGGCCATCACCTGGAAGTATCCAAGCGTGATCCTGCAGGGCGACGACTCTGTCGGCGAGTTCTATTCGGTCGCGCTGACCAACCACTACCAGCAGGCCGACACCGGTACCAAGATGACTCACCTCGGCAGGAACACCAGGAGCACCATCCTCTCCAAGGGCATTTCGGCCGGCCACGGCCAGAATGCCTACCGCGGGCTGGTGAAAGTGGCCAAGAGCGCGATCGGCGCGCGCAACTACTCGCAGTGCGATTCGCTGCTCCTGGGCGACAAATGCGCCGCGCACACCTTCCCGTATATCGAGGTCAAGAACGCCACCGCCCAGGTCGAGCACGAGGCCTCCACCTCGCGCATCGGCGAGGACCAGTTGTTCTATTGCCAGAGCCGCGGCATCAGCGCAGAGGATGCGGTATCGATGATCGTGAACGGCTTTTGCAAGGAAGTGTTCAAGGAGCTGCCGATGGAATTCGCGGTGGAAGCCCAGAAGCTGCTGGGCGTAAGCCTGGAAGGCAGTATCGGATAAGGGTAGCGCCCACGCATCGGCGCTGCGTTGGAGAAAGAAGCCAGCCATGCTTGAGATTCGCAAGCTTCACGTCAGCGTAGACGGCAAACCCATCCTGCACGGCATTGATCTCAGCGTGGAGGCCGGGGAGGTGCACGCCATCATGGGCCCCAACGGGTCGGGCAAGAGCACCCTGGCCCATGTGCTGGCCGGCCGCGACCGCTTCACCGTGACTGCCGGCGAAGTCTTCTACGATGGCACGAACCTGCTCGGCATGCCGCCGGAAGAGCGCGCGCGCGCGGGCATCTTCCTCGCCTTCCAGTATCCGGTGGAAATCCCCGGCGTCTCCAATATCTACCTGCTCAAAGCAGGGCTCAACGCGATCCGCAAGCACCGCGGCGAGCCGGAGCTGGACGCCATGGATTTCCTCGCCCTGGTCAAGGACAAGCTCCGGCTCATGGAGATGGACCAGGACCTGCTTTACCGCTCGGTGAACGAGGGCTTCTCCGGCGGCGAGAAGAAGCGCAACGAGATCTTGCAGATGGCGGTGCTGGAACCCCGGCTCGCCATTCTCGACGAGACCGACTCCGGCCTCGACATCGATGCGCTCAAGATCGTCGCCAGGGGCATAGAAGCCATGCGCAGCCCGCAACGCGCCATTGTGCTGGTCACGCACTACCAGCGCCTGCTCGATTACATCGTGCCGGATCAGGTGCACGTGCTTGCGCAAGGCCGCATCGCCAGGTCCGGCGGGCCCGAGCTGGCGCGCGAACTGGAGCGGCACGGCTATGCCGGGATGGAGGCGCAGGCCGCTACCGGGATGGAGTCTTCAGCATGAGCGCAAGCGGGCTGGAACACTATCTCGCCGAGTTCAACCGCGTGGAGGCCGCATTGCCGGGCCGCCGCCTGGGCTGGCTTGCGCACGCCCGCCGCCAGGCGCTGGATCATTTCGCCCAGGCCGGGTTCCCCTCGCTGCGCCAGGAGGACTGGAAATACACCAGCGTGGCCCCACTCGAGAAAAGCCGCTTTGCCGTGGCACTGCCGCAGGCCGGCGACGGCCAGGACGCCGCGCTGGCAGCGCAGATCGAGGCACTCGCCCTGGCCGGCGCGCACCTGCTGGTATTCGTCAATGGCGCGCACCAGCCGCAGTGGTCGCGCCTCGGTGCCCTGCCTGCGGGCATGGTGCTCGCCAGCCTCGCCACCACGCTGGAGCATGCACCGGACTGCCTGGAGGCTCTGCTCCTGCGCCGCGCAAGCGACTACCCGTCCGGCTTTGCCGCCTTGAACCTGGCGTTCATGACCGACGGTGCCTATATCCGCGTGGCGGCGGGCACCGTCCCGGAACAACCGATCCACTTGCTGTTCCTCGCCACCGCCGGCGAGCTGGCAACCCATGCGCGCAACCTCGTGGTGGCGCAAGCCGGCAGCCGAGTCTGCATCGTGGAGCACCACGCGGGCCTGGACGGCCTGGCCTATTGCACCAATACCATCACCGATATCGTTGCCGAGGGTGATGCGCAGGTCGAACATCACAAGCTGCAGCAGGAGAGCCTCAAGGCCTTCCATATCGCCGGCGTGAACCTGGACCAGCGGCAGGGTAGCCGCTTCGCCTCCAGTTCCTTTGCCCTCGGCAGCGCCCTGGCGCGGGTCGACATCGAAGTCGGGCTCAACGCCGAACATACCGAGTGTTCGCTGGACGGGCTGTATATGACCGCCGGGCGGCAGCATATCGACCACCACACCCGCATCGACCACGCCAGCCCGCACAGCAAGAGTCGCGAGTTGTATAAAGGCGTGCTGGCGGGCGCCTCGCGCGCCGTCTTCAACGGCAAGGTAGTGGTGCATGCCGATGCCCAGCACAGCGATGCCCACCAGTCCAACCGCAATCTGCTGCTGTCAGACCACGCCGAGGTCGACACCAAGCCGCAACTGGAGATCTATGCCGACGACGTCAAATGCAGCCACGGCGCCACCGTAGGCCAGCTCGATGCCGAGCAGATCTACTACCTGCGCTCGCGCGGGATGGACGAGGGCGCGGCGCGTGCCCTGCTGACCTTTGCCTTCGCCGAGGAGGTCGTCAAGCGGCTCGGTCCCGCCCCACTGCGCACGCGGCTGGATACACTCTTGCGCGGGCGGCTGCCCGAGCCTGTGAAGGAGCTGCCATGAACACGGCAGTGCATGAACCGATGGCCGTGGAGCGTGCGGTACCGGCCGCCAGCCTGGAGGTAGAGCGGCTGCGGCAGGATTTCCCCATCCTGCGCCAGACCGTCAACGGCAATCCGCTGGTCTATCTGGACAACGCCGCCACCACCCAGAAGCCGCAAAGCGTGATCCATTGCGAAGCGCGTTACTACAGCGCGCTCAACGCCAATGTCCACCGCGGCGTGCACACCCTGAGCCAGCGTGCCACCGATGCCTACGAGGCCGCGCGTGACGCGGTGCGAGGCCTGATCAACGCGGCCGGGCGCGAGGAAATCGTGTTCGTGCGCGGCACCACCGAGGCAATCAACCTGGTGGCGGCAAGCTTCGGCCAGCGCCTGCGCCCGGGCGACGAGATCCTGATCAGCGCGATGGAGCACCACTCCAATATCGTGCCGTGGCAACTCGCGTGCCAGCGCACCGGCGCCTTGCTGCAGGTGGCGCCGATCAACGATGCCGGCGAGCTGATGCTGGAACAGTTCGCGCAATTGCTCAGCCCGCGCACCAGGCTGGTCGCGCTGGCGCACCTCTCCAACGCGCTCGGCACGGTCAACCCGGTGCGACACATCATCGAGCTGGCGCATGCCCGGGACATACCGGTGCTTATCGACGGCGCCCAGGCGGTGCCGCACCTCAAGGTCGACGTACAGGCCCTCGATTGCGATTTCTACGCCTTTTCCGGGCACAAGCTCTATGGCCCCACCGGCGTCGGCGTGCTCTACGGCAAGGCTGCGCTGCTCGATGCCATGCCGCCTTACCAGGGCGGCGGCGACATGATTCGCGAGGTCACGTTCCGCAAGACCACCTACAACGCGCTTCCCTACAAGTTCGAGGCCGGCACCCCCAATATCGCCGGCGTCATCGCCCTTGGCGCCGCCATCGGGTATGTGAGCGCGCTCGGCCTGGAGGCCATCGCCGCCCACGAGCATGCGCTGCTCGCCTACGCCAGCGCGCAGGCAGCGCAGGTCGCCGGCCTGCGCGTGATCGGCACGGCTGCCGACAAGGCGAGCATCCTCTCGTTCACCCTGGACGGCATCCATCCCCACGATGTCGGGACCATCCTCGATCAGCACGGCGTGGCGGTCCGCGCCGGCCACCATTGCGCCATGCCGGTGATGGAGCGTTTCGGCGTGCCTGCCACGGTGCGTGCCTCCTTTGCGCTATACAACACGCGTGAAGAAGTCGATGCCCTGTTTGCTGCCGTGCGCGCGGCGCAGGAGGTATTCGCCTGATGTCTGACCTGCGCAACCTCTACCAGGAAGTGGTCGTCGACCACAGTCGCTCGCCGCGCAATTTCGGGCGGCTGGCGGCGGCGAACCGCAGCGCCGAGGGCTTCAACCCACTGTGCGGCGACCGGCTGACGTTGTACCTGAGAATCCGCGACGGGGTGATCGAGGATGCCAGCTTCGAGGGCTCGGGCTGCGCCATCTTCACCGCCTCAGCCTCGCTGATGACAGAAACGCTCAAGGGCAAGACCGAGGCACAGGCGCGGGCCTTGTTCTCGGACTTTCACGCGCTGGTGACCGCAGTGCCGGAGCGGGCAGGCGTGCCGATGGGCAAGCTGGAGGTCCTGGCCGGGGTGCGCGAGTTCCCGGCGCGCGTGAAGTGCGCAACCCTGGCCTGGCATACCATGCAAGCCGCTTTGGAGAACAGCGGCAGGCCGGTCTCAACGGAGTAAAGCGATGAGCATTATCGATTGGCTGCGCAAGGCCGAGGAACACGAAGACAGGTTCGAGCCTGAGCCGGACAGCCTGGAGGGGCGGGTGATAGCGGCCCTGCGCACCGTGTACGATCCCGAGATCCCGGTCAATATCTACGACCTTGGCCTGATCTATCAGTTATCGGTGGACGAATCCAGCGGCAAGGTGGGCATCCGCATGACGCTGACCGCACCGGGCTGCCCGGTGGCGCAGACCTTCCCCAGTGTGGTGGAGGAAGCCGTCATGGAAGCCAGTGGGGTGCACGAAGCCGCGGTTGAACTGGTGTGGGACCCGCCCTGGTCGAGAGAACGAATGAGCGAGGCGGCGCGCCTGGAACTGGGGCTGCTCTGAGATGAGCGAGTGGATCAATGTCGCCCGGGCCGACGAATTCGCGCCCGGCACTTGCCGCAGCGTCGATGTCGATGGCGTACAGGTCGCGGTATTCAATGTGGGTGGCAATTATTACGCCATCGAGGACCTCTGCTCGCACGAGGCCGAGCCGCTTTGCGGCGGTGACGTGGAAGGCCAGGAAGTCGTCTGCCCGCGCCACGGCTCGCACTTTTCCCTGCTGACGGGCGAGGCGCTGTCCCCGCCCGCCTACGAGCCGGTGGCGACCTTTCCGATTCGGGTGGAGGCCGGCACGGTACAGGTCAGGGACGAGCGCTGGGATTAATTGGCCGCACCCTCTGGCCATTCGACTTGGTTGTCAAATGGCCGAGAATGTTAAGGGTTGTCCGATGCCTGCTCTCGCGCGCTGGGGGGCGGGGGATGCCACGACGATAGCCAACGGGGCCACTACGTAGCGCAGCCGCTGCGTAGCGAGCAGGGGCCGGTAGGCCGGGGTTGCGTAGGCCAACCAGGCCGACGAGACGCGGTGACCGAACCATAGAGGTACGGCGAAGGCAAAGAACAGCGCATCCACCGGGCTGGCGCGCACGTCGTCATGTCCCCAAGCCAGCAGAAGGGTCAGCAGGGCGGGCCACAGTGCATTCAGTACCCAAACGATATCCCACACCGGGCTTTTGATCCGGCACATGGTGTGCGCCTTGGCTTCGCGGTTGCCGTGCAACTGATCCCAATCCCAGCGAAAAAATCAGAACCGAAACACCATCCCTAGCATGGGCCCCTTAAAGGTGAGCCGTTGTATCAGCTCGCCGCCATTCACTTCATAGGTCACATAGCGATAGGACAACTGGATATCGCCCCATTTGGCCGCATACGCCGCCCCCGCGGACACTTGTAGCGTGTAGCTGGAGGATCCGCTTCCGACATCGACGTAGTAAGGCACGTACCATCTGCCATTCCTGCTCAAGTTGAAGCGTCCGCGCACACCGATGATTGCGTCCACGAGGTTTTCCGTTTGCGAGACACTGCCTTGCTGCGCCAGCGTCGCGCCTTGCTGCGTGAACGTCGCGGATAGCGTCCAATGCGCGCTCGCGCTCAGGTTCAGATAGCGCAGGCCTCCGAACGGCTCGACATTGCCCCAAGGCGCGCGCAACGCCGTGTAGCCTGCGGCAAGCTGGAGCATCCCACCGGTCATACTGCTGCCCACATCGGTCGCTACGTCCCGGGGCACGACGACTCGGGTGCCATTGCCCGCCGTCACCGACTTGAGCGTGGTGTCCTGGCGATTGAAGTCGAGGTAGATTGCATCTCTGAAGATCGACCAGTCATCGGCCAGCACGAAGCGGGTGTTCTGGAACTCGATGAGTTCCTTGCCGAAGGCTTTGCGCTCCTTCACATATTCGACCGTGAGATCGAGTGCGCGCCGCATGGTGGAGCGAAGCGCCTTCCGCCCCTGGGTCCTGCGATGTTTTTAGGCCAGCGCTACGACGGCTTCGCCGACGAGCTTGTCTTCGCCGTACTGATTGGCGCAACGGATCGCGATTTTTACTCGCGTTTCACCACAGGCTTCGAACTTCTCGGTGATCACGCCGCTGCAAGTCGGTACATGGCCGAGCTGGGTGATGCCGGTAAAGCGAACCGACAGGTCGCGCAATTGCTGCTGCGGCACCCAGTTGTTCAACAAGCGGCCGAGGTAGGCGGCCGACAGCATGCCGTGTGCGAACACATCCGGCATGCGCGATTTGCGCGCAAAGTCGAGATCGATATGAATCGGGTTGTGGTCCGCCGACGCGCCGGCGGACAGTGCCAGCGTGGTGCGGTTGATGGCCGGCAGCTTCAGTTCCGGCAGTGCATCGCCGACCTTGGCGTCGCTGAATTTCGGTGCAGTCATGTTGTCCCCCCTTAAGCATTGCGATAAACCAACGACGCGCGCATGTCTGCGACGTGCTCGCCGTTCTGATTGGTGACACGGGTTTGCTGCACGACAAACTCCAGTGCGCCGCCTTTCTTGTCGTATACGCCTGCGACCTTTGTTTCGAAGGTCAGCGTGTCGCCGGCATACGCCGTCTTGTTCGACAGGATCGACCGGTCTGTTCCTGGCCCGCCAGGCGATCGAGGCCGGCGCGCTCGATGTGGCGCTGGTGGTCGGATTCGAACAGATGAACCCGGGCGCGCTCGGTAGCTATTTCAACGACCGTCCGCTGCCAGTCGATGTCTTCCTGCAGCGTTGCGATGATCTCTTGGGCAAGCAGGAAATCCCGCCGGCCCTGCGCATCTTTGGCGGGGCCGGCCTGGACCACATGCGTGTTGGCGACGGCTATGTCCTTGATGGGGTGAAGACACTGGTGCTGGGAGGCGTGGACGCGGATGCGTTCATCGTGTCCGCGCGTATGGCGGGAAGTTGCGATAGCGACGGCATATCGCTGTTTCTTGTCGAGGCCGGCGCCAAAGGTTTGTCGCGTCAGCCAATGCCACTGCACGACGGATCATGGGCTGCTGAAGTGACGCTCGACCGCGTGCGCATCGGGGCCGATTGCCTGCTTGGCGAACCGGGCCATGGGCTGGCGGCGCTGCGCCAAGGCCCCGCGCACGGCACGGCCGCACTGTGCGCGGAACTGGTCGGCGCGATGGAGAAGGCAGTGGAGATGACTTCCGAGTACCTGAAGGTTCGCAAGCAGTTCGGCGTTTCCATCGGCTCGTTCCAGGCACTGCAGCACCGCATGGCAGACATGGCTGCTGAGCTTGAACTGGCACGCTCGATGTTGTTCCGTCATGCTACGATCTTACAAAACGGACGGGGGCGACTATGGCAACAGAGACCTACGGCGGATACACCATTCGAGGCTTTGCGAAGCCCATGGGGGACGGCTCGTTCGAAGCTTCGGGGGCCGTAGAGAAGGGGACCCAAGTGCTAGAGACCTCCGATCCGATTGGCTTTTACCCGAGCTTCCAGCGGGCAGTCGCGGAAGGTCTCGTCTGGGCGAGGGCATGGGTTGATGCTCATGCCTGAACCCTCCTGAACTCAACCAACGTCACCCACGGCGGGGCCGTTGATCTGCTCCCACAGCGATCGGCAACTGCCACGGGGACCAGGCGGCAGGCCCAGCGAGACTTGTGAATCGACAGCAGCAGGTGGAAGCGCAGTTGCTTGTCCCTCAACCAGAAATTCGGCAGTTTCATCTGGAGGGTCTTCCGCGGCAGGTCGCGAGTCATCATGCCGCGTATGTGTCGCGGAACGGTCGGTGGTATCACCGACCTGGTCGCCGGCGAGAAGTCTTCTTCATCGGAGGGGCAGGGCGGTGCGGCAAGCCACGCGGCAGGCGAACGGCGAATGCGGTCTCTGTGTGATCGGACCGCGCCTCGATAGCGCCTCCATGGGCCTTGGCAATTTCGCTCGCGATGTACAGACCAAGCCCAAGGCCAACCTGGCCGGTGTCCTTGTCCGCCCGACCCCGACCACGCTGGAGCGGGTCAAAGATGCGCTCCAGCGTCTGCGGGTCAATGGCGGGGCCGCTGTTCCTGACTTCGAAACGAACTTCTGCATCAGTCGCGGTCATCACCACGCGTACAGGCGCATCCGGTGCTCCATATTTGATGGCGTTAAGC
>Ga0102589_1002117_pt1 | contig 23990 bp, 22 predicted proteins | sample AraplaMF_Col_mLB_FD_76858 | JGI IMG/M metagenome (GOLD analysis project Ga0102589, IMG submission 76858) | Arabidopsis root microbial communities from the University of North Carolina, USA - plate scrape MF_Col_mLB | ecosystem: Host-associated > Plants > Roots > Endosphere | place: USA... | reverse complement strand
AAGACCAACCAGTGGATCTCGATCCCGATGGGCGGCTCCGGCGGCCCGGCGGTCTATCGCGAATCCTGGGTCAAGGAAGCGGGCTTCGACAAGTTCCCGACCGACCACGCCGGCTTCCTCGACCTCTGCCGCAAGCTCAAGGCCATCGGCCATCCGTCCGGCTTCGCACTCGGCAACGCGGTCGGCGACGGCAACTCGTTCTGCAACTGGCTGGTCTGGTCGCATGGCGGCTACATGGTCGACGAGAACAACAAGGTCGCGATCAACAGCAAGGAGACGATCGAGGCGCTGAAATACGCCAAGGCGCTCTACGAGACCTTCATCCCCGGCACGCTTTCCTGGCTCGACATCAGCAACAACAAGGCGCTGACCGCCGGTGAAATCGGCCTGACCCAGAACGGCGTCTCGCTCTACTTCTCGATCAAGAACTCGAAGGACGAGAAGATCGCGGAGATCGGCAAGGACCTCAACCACGCGCCGATGCCGATCGGCGCCGGGGTCGGGCGGCCGACAGAGACGGCGCTGGTGATCAACGCCATGGTGTTCAAGCACACCAAGTTCCCGAACGCGGCCAAGGAATATCTCCGCTTCATGATGGAGAAGGAGCAGTACGACAAGTGGCTGACCGGCTGCTTCGGCTACTGGACCCAGCCGCTCAAGGGCTACGCGCAGAGCAAGGTCTGGGAGAGCGATCCCAAGATCCTGGTCTATCGCGACACCTGGGAGCGGGCTCTGTGGAGCGGCTACAAGGGCGCGATCACCGAGGCCGCCGGCACCGTCAACGCTGAATACGTCATGGTCCAGATGGTCGCTTCCGTCTGCGCCGGCCAGGCGACGCCCGAGCAGGCGGCTGCCGAAGCCGAGCGCCGCGCCAAGCGCTACTACCGCACCTGATCATCCGTCGACACCGCGCCGCTGGTCATCCCAGCGGCGCGGCTCCATCACGGGACAAAGCATCATGACGATTGCGGCGGAGGCCCGGCCGACCCCCCAGCCCACGCAGAGCTGGCTGGTCAGGCTGTTCGACTACAAGCCATTCCTGATCTTCATCTGCCTGCTGCCGGCACTCGGCCTGCTATTGGTCTTCCTGAGCTATCCGCTCGGCCTCGGCGTCTGGCTCGCCTTCACCGATACGCGTATCGGCCGCAGTGGCGTCTTCATCGGCTTCGAGAACTTCGAGTCGCTCTGGCACGACCCGGTCTTCATGACCTCGGTCTGGAACACGCTGCTTTATACCGGCGTCGCAACGGTCGGGAAGTTCGGGCTCGGCCTCTGGCTGGCGCTCCTGCTCAACAACAACCTGCCGTTCAAGTCGCTGCTCAGGGCGCTGATCCTGGTGCCTTGGATCGTGCCGACCGTGCTCTCGGCGATCGCCTTCTGGTGGATCTACGATCCGCAGTTCTCGATCATTTCCTATGTGCTCGTCGACGTACTCGGCTGGCGCGACACCTATATCGACTTCCTCGGCTCGCCCTGGCCGGCCCGCTGGTCGCTGATCGCCGCCAATGTCTGGCGCGGCATCCCCTTCGTCGCGATCTCGCTGCTCGCCGGCCTGCAGACGATTTCGCCGGCGCTCTACGAGGCGGCGATGCTCGACGGCGCCAATGCCTGGCAGCGCTTCCGGCATGTCACCCTGCCGATGCTGATGCCGATCCTGGCGATCGTGCTGACTTTCTCGGTGCTGTTCACCTTCACCGACTTCCAGCTGGTCTACGCCATCACCCGCGGCGGCCCGATCAACTCGACCCATCTGATGGCGACGCTCGCCTTCCAGCGCGGCATCCCCGGCGGCCAGCTCGGCGAGGGCGCGGCGATCGCGGTGGCGATGATCCCCTTCCTCGTGATGGCGACGCTGTTCAGCTACTTCGCGCTCGCCCGCCGCAAATGGCAGCAGGGAGAAGACAATGACTGATCAAGCCGCCCCTGCCCCACGTCCGCATCTCGTCGACAAGGAGCGGACCGGTGTGATCGACTGGTCCTCGGGACCGCGCCGCTTCGTCATGCTCTATCTGCCGCTGTCGATCTTCGTGATCGTATTGCTGTTCCCGTTCTACTGGATGGCGATCACGGCGATCAAACCAAATGGCGAATTGCTCGACTACAAGAACAACAACCCGTTCTGGGTGAAGTCGCCGACGCTGGACAACATCAACAAGCTGCTCTTCCAGACCGACTATCCGCAATGGCTGCTGACGACGATGACGGTCGCGACGGTCGCGACCGCGCTCTCGCTCTTCGCCAGCGTGCTCGCCGCCTATGCGATCCAGCGCCTGAAGTTCAAGGGCTCGAACTATGTCGGCCTCGCCATCTACCTCGCCTATCTGGTGCCGCCCTCGATCCTGTTCATCCCGCTGGCGACGCTGATCTTCCAGTTCGGGCTGTACGATTCGCAGCTGGCGCTGATCCTGACCTATCCGACCTTCCTGATTCCGTTCTGCACCTGGCTCCTGATCGGCTACTTCAAGTCGATCCCCTACGAGCTCGAGGAATGCGCCATGATCGACGGCGCGACCCGTCTGCAGACGCTCTGGAAGATCACCCTGCCGCTGGCGCTGCCCGGGCTGATCTCGGCCGGCATCTTCGCCTTCACCCTGTCCTGGAACGAGTTCATCTACGCGCTCGCCTTCATCCAGTCGGCCGAGAAGAAGACCGTGCCGGTCGCGGTGCTGACCCAGTTGGTCGAGGGCGACGTCTACCATTGGGGCTCGCTGATGGCCGGCGCGCTGCTCGGCTCGATCCCGGTCGCGATCCTCTATTCGTTCTTCGTCGACTACTACGTCGCCTCGATGACGGGTGCGGTGAAGGAGTAACTCCCGGCGGGCGGCCAAGCCGCCCGCCTTGCAACCAAGGCAAATCGTTTTGACCTCCATCGCCTTTATCGGACTCGGCGCCATGGGCGCGCCGATGGCCGAGAATCTCGTCAAGCATCAGTTCCGCGTCACCGGCTTCGACATGAGGGAGAGCGCCCGCGCCGCGCTCGTGACGGCCGGCGGCGAGGCCGCCGACAGCGCCGCCGCGGCGGCGGAGGATGCCGACACGCTCGTGCTGATGGTGGTCAATGCCGCCCAGGCCCGCTCGGTCCTGTTCGATGCCGGTGCGCTGGCAGTCCTGGCTCCCGGCGCGACCGTGATCCTGATGGCGACCTGCCCGCCCGGCGAGGTCGAGGCCATCGCCGACGCCGTGACGAAGACCGGCCGGCATTTCGTCGATGCGCCGGTCTCGGGCGGCGTGAAGGGCGCGCAAGGCGGCACGCTGACCATCATGGTCGGAGCCCCCGCGGAGAGCTTCGCCAAAGCCAAGCCCGTGCTCGACGCGATGGGCGACAAGGTCTTCCATGTCGGGCAGAAGCCTGGCCAGGGCGCGACGGTGAAGACCGTCAACCAGCTGCTCTGCGGCGTCCATATCGCGGTCGCGGCGGAGGCGCTCTCGCTGGCTCAGAAGGCCGGCATCGACGGCGCGCTGCTGTTCGAGATCATGGGCGGCTCGGCCGCCTCCTCCTGGATGCTGAGGGATCGTGGCCCGCGCATGCTCGAAGACGAGCCGCCGGTCGCCAGCGCCGTCGACATTTTCGTCAAGGACCTCGGTATCGTTCTCGATGCTGGTCGCGCCGCCAAGGCGGCCCTGCCGCTCGCAGCAGCAGCTCACCAGATGTTCCTGGCCGCCTCAGGCCTCGGTCATGGCGGACGCGACGACTCGCATGTGGTGCGCGCCTATCGAGCGCTGAACCGCAAGCCGGACAATGACGTTTGACCCAGCTTCAGCGCGCCGCCTTCGGCGGCGCCGTGGTCCCGCGCACCACGAGCTCCGGCGTCAGCAGGACACGCTGCGGCGGCGCCGACGGATCGGCGATGCGACGGAGCAGCATCTCGGCGCTCTGGCGGCCCATATCGTCCTGGAAATTCTTGATCGTGGTCAGCGCGGGGTACCATTGCGCCGCCTCCTGGACATCGTCGCAGCCGACCAGCGAGAAGTCGCGGCCGGCTTCCAGGCCGCGGTGGCGCAGACCGAGCATGGCCCCGAAAGCGGTGAGGTCGTTGAAGCAGACCGCGGCCGTCGGCGGATCGGCCGCGTCCAGCACCTTCTGGATGCCGGTGAGCCCATGCTCCCGCGTGCCGGAGGCCGAGTTCACGATCGCCGGATCGAGCGGCAGGCCGTGCTTGGCCAGCGTCTCGCGATAGCCGCGATAGCGATTGCGGCCCGTCGAGATCAGCGGGCTCTCGCCGAGGAAGGCGATACGGGTATGGCCGAGGCCGAGCAGATGCTCCACCGCGAGCACCGTGCCGTGCCGATCGTCGGAGCCGACGAAGTCGAGCCCGATGCCGGGGATCTCGCGCGAGAGCTGCACCAGCGGCACCTGCGCCGCCATCAGATGCTGCAGCGTCTCAGCCGTGGTCCCGCCGGCCGGGCAGATGATCATACCGTCCGGCCGATACTCCTTGAGCGTGTTGAGGACGCGGTCCTGCCGCTCGAGATTCTCGGCATAGGTGCCGAGCAGGATCGAGCGACCATGCGCCGTCGCCGTCTCCTCGATCGCCGCGAGCAGTTCAGCAAAATACGGGTTGGTGATGTCGTGGAAGCCGACGCCGAGGATGTTGGTCCGGTCGGTCCTGAGCGAAGCTGCGCTGCGGTTGTAGCTGTAGCCCATCTCGCGCGCGATCTGCTGGACGCGCAGGCGCGTGCCGTCGGCGACCAGCGGGCTCTCGCGCAGCGCGAGCGAAACGGTCGCGGTCGAGACCTCCAGCCGATCGGCGATGATCTGCAAGGTAACGCGGCCCCGACCACCGGGTCTGACACCCGCCTTCCCCGCACCCGCGGGATCACGCGAGTGTCCGTCATTCGCCATCAATCGCTTCTCCTGAAGCCTGGACGCCGCAGCATTCAACCAGTTCTTGGCCAAATCGTTCCGCATTGCATTGTTCCATCTCATAGAATTCGGAGAAACTGAAGATGAGCGCGACTAAAGAATCGATCGGCTTCATCGGCGTCGGTTACATGGGTCAGGGCATGGCGAGCTGTATTCTCGCCAAGGGCTTTCCCCTCACCGTGATGGGCCATCGCAATCGTGGGCCGGTCGAGGAGCTGAAGGCAGAAGGAGCCACCGAGGCCGCGACGCCGAAGGAGCTCGCCCAGAAGGTAAGCATCATCTTCCTTTGCGTCACCGGCTCGCCACAGGTCGAGCAGGTCGTCAACGGTCCTGATGGCATCGCTGCCGGCGCCAAGCCCGGTACGGTCATCGTCGACTGCTCGACCTCCGACCCGGTCTCGACCATTGCTCTGGCGGAACGGCTCGCTGCCATCGGCCTGCACCTCTGCGACGCTCCGCTGGGCGGAACACCCGCCCAGGCAAAGCTCGGTCAACTCTCGACGATGATTGGCGCCGACAGTGCGGTTTTCGAGCGCATCCGCCCGGTCTGCGAAGCCTGGGCCCAGAAGATCGTCCATCTCGGCCCGGTCGGCGACGGCCACAAGATGAAGCTGCTCAACAACTTCCTCTCGCTCGGCTATGGCGCGATCTATGCGGAGGCGCTGACCCTGGCGCAGAAGGTCGGCATCACCCCGCAGACCTTCGACAGCGTCATCACCGGCGGGCGCATGGAGTGCGGCTTCTACCGGACCTTCATGCAATATGTGCTGGAGCGCGACCGCGACGCCCACAAGTTCACGCTCTCCAACGCGCTGAAGGACGTCCGCTATCTGGAGAGCCTCTCCAATACCGCCGGCGTCCCCAACCCGGTCGGCGGCGCGGTCAAGAACGTCTATGCGGCAGCCGTCGCCAGCGGCATAGGCGAGGACTACGTGCCGATGCTCTCTGACTTCGTTGCTGGCCAGAGCAAGGTCTCGCTCGGCTGATGCCCGGGCGCGTTCCATAGCGGGACGCGCCCGGACCACATCTGTGCCGAGCGGAGCCGCCGGTAGCCAATTGCGGTGCCAAACCGTCATCATGGCCTCCATCCACGGATGGAGGCTTCAAGAGCTGTGCCAGTCCTGCCGGATCAATCGAGCCGGGCCGAGCCCTCGGGCACGTGCCGGATGCGCTCGCGATAGAGCAGATAGAGCCCGGAGGCGATGACGATTCCCGCACCGATGAAGGTGAAGCGGTCGGGAATCTGGCCGAAGACGAACCAGCCGAGCAGGATCATCCAGACGATCTGGGAGTAGATGAACGGCGCCAGGATCGTCGCCGGGGCCCGCTGATGCGCCAGGATCAGCAGCCAGTGGCCGAGCGCCCCGAAGAAACCGGTGCCGCACATCAGCAGCCAGCTCTGCCAATCCGGCGGCCAGGACCAGAACAGCGGCAAGAGGGGCAGCATCACCACGACGCCGCCGATGCCGGAATAGAACATCGTCGTCTCAGGCGAATCGCTCGACGCCAGCATCCGCGTCGACAGGCTGTAGAAGGCATAGCAGAAGCAGCCGCAGACACAGAGCAGGGCCGCCGGATGCAGGCCGCCCAGCCCCGGCCGCGTCACCACGAGCACGCCGAGAAAGCCGACGCCGATCGCGATCAGCCGGCGCGGGCCGGCCCATTCGCCGAGCAGCGGCCCAGCGAGCAGCGCGACCAGTAGCGGAGCGGCGAACATGATCGAGACGGTTTCGGCGAGCTGCAGATATTGCAGGGCGACGAAGTTGAGCGCGGTCGAGCCGAGCAGCAGCAGCGAGCGGAAGCCTTGCAGCCAGGGCCTCCTGGTCCGGGTGATGCCGGGATGGCTCCAGGGATTGAGCAGGAGCGAGACCAGCGCGACGCTGACCAGATAGCGCGCCAGCACGACCTGCATCGGGTGCATTGCCCCGCCGAGCCACTTGGCGCAGGTGTCGAGCAGGGAAAAGCAGATGATCGCCCCGCTCATCAGGGCGATGGCGGTCAGGCGTGTCCGGCGCGTATCCGGAAGCGGAGCGGGAGCGGCCGACAAGCGCGGGTTCCGTCATGCTCTGGAGGAATGACGGACCATCAATGAACCGATTTAAGGCTTGAAACCAGCCCCTCAGCGCATGCGAGTCATGCTGCCGACGCGCCGGTCTCAGGCGGCGTCTTCGGCATCGTCCTCGGCATCGTCGACATCGGCGCCAGCCTTGGACAGGCCCTTCGACGCCTTGCGCAGCAATTTGCGCAATTGCTTGCGCTCCTTGGCGTCGAGCTTCTCGAGCAGCTCTTCCTCGACCTGGTTCCAGACTGCATCGAGCGCTGCCGCGGTTTTCTGGCCGTTCTCGGTCAGCGCTACCTGCACCAGCCGGCCGTCGCGGCCGCCGCCCTCGCGGGTGACGAGACCTTGCAACGAGAGCCGGCCGATTGTCTTGGAGACGGTCGGCGGCTTGACCCGCAACAGGGTCGCGAGTTCGCCCATGGTCATCGGCGCGCCCTGCAGGGACTTCAGCGCCTGTTCCTGGCCCGGAAACAGCCCGAGCGCGTTGAGGCGCTCGCCCATCCGTGCCCTGTGTAGCCGGGCCGTCACCAGCAGAGCCCGGCCGACGCTTTTTTCGAGGGACTTGGTCATGAGCCGGCCCTTGGAAAAGGTTGCGGATACTTTTCGCCGGCTGTGCAATCGCGCGCCTTCATGACAGGCCGATGACAATTGTCAGACAGGCTTTTGAATCCGTGCGATTTCCTCTTCAACCCTGGCGAGAAAGGCCGCCCGACTCTGCGGCGTCGAGCGGTTCATGTCGTAATGCGCGAGATAGGAGACCTGCGCCGCCGGATGACAGACCGCCCGCAGACCCCGCTTGATCTGCCGGCGCGGCGGGTCGCCCATCAGGAAGGTCCGCCAGCGCGAGCCGCCATAGGTCGTCACCGTCGTCAGCCGGCGAATATTCCAGAGATTCGGGCGGATCGAACCATCGACCAGCTTGAATGAGACGCCCGGCAGGAAGACGCGATCGAAATAGCCCTTCATGATCGCCGGATAGCCATAGTTCCAGACCGGGAAGCACAGGAACAGCGCCTCCGCCCGCAGCAGGCGCTCGACATAGCTGGCTACGGAATTTTGGTTGTTTGCCAGGTCGTGATAGCCGACCCGTTCCTCATGGCTCAGAACCGGATCGAAACCCTCGGCATAGAGGTCACAGTCATCGACCTCGTGCCCGGCGCGGCGCAAGCCGGAGACGAGCGTCTCGTGCACCGCCGCGCCGAAGCTCGCAGGGTCGGGATGCGCGTAGAGGACCAGCGCGCGCATCGGTCGGCTCAGGCGCCGACGCCGGCTTCGCCGAGCGCCTTGAACAGGAAGGTCTTGCCCGAGCGATAGTCGTAGTTCGGGTCCTCCCAGGCGATCATCTTGCCGGGATTGAGCAGGCCCTGCGGGTCGGCCTCGCGCTTGAAGGCGAGCTGGACCTCGTCGGTCTGCTTCATCCCGCCCTCCTCCAGCGTGTAGCGGTGCGGGTTGAAGATCGGCGCGCCCATCTCCTCGTGGATCGCCATGATCTCCTCGAGCCGCTCCTCGCTGGTGAAGCGCACCAGCGGCAGGCCGAAGCAGGTGATCTTGCCGTCGAAGCGGACGAATTCGAGATGACAGGTGACCTCGTCGCCAAAGCGGGCATGGATCTTGTCGACCAGCTCGACCTGGTTCGGAAAGGGATAGAGCACCTGCAGATAGGTGATCGACGGATCGACCCGCAGCGCCCGCAAGGTGGTGTGGTTCCAGCCGAGCTCGAAGGTCGGCGGCAGGCCCTTGGCTTCCTCCGCCGTCAGCTTGTCGGAGCGCATCAGCACTTGCGAGCCGCCGAAGCGGCGGGCGAAGGCCAGCATCGACTCGACCGCGAAATCGGCGACCATGACCATCACGCAGTGGCTGTCGCGCGGCAGAAATTTCTTGTGGCGCAGGAAGTAGTCATGCGGCGCCGGCGCGGCGACGACGGCGAGGTTCTTCAGCGCCAAGCCGTCCTGCTCGCCGAGCGCGTTGGCGAATTCGGCCGCGGCGCGCAATTCGTCGAAGCCGAGGATGACGTCGACCCAGGCATAGGCCGGGCCGAGCGGCATCTCGACCTGGGTGATGATGCCGTTGGTGCCATAGGCATGGGCGACCTTGTGCAGGTCCTCGCCCTGCAATTCGAGGATGCGCGGCGTGCCCTCCATCGTCGCGACGCGCAGCGAGATGATGTTGCCCCAGTCGCGCAGGCCGCCCCATTTGATCGAGCCGACGCCACCGGAGCCGCCGGCGATGAAGCCGCCGACCGAGGCGGTGTGGTAGGTCGAAGGGTGCAGCCTGATCTCCTGGCGGGAATGGGCGCGCGTCTCCTGGTCGATCTTGGCCAGCACGGCGCCGGGCTCGGCGACATAGCGCCCGGCCTCGATACTGGTCACCTTGTTGAAGCCGGAAAGGTCGAGCACGATCCCGCCCGAAAGCGGCATGGCCTGGCCGTAGTTGCCCGTGCCGGTACCGCGCGGCGTCACCGGAATGCCGAGCGCATGCGCCGCCGAGAGCGTCTCCAGCACCTCTCCCTCGCTCGTCGGCGAAACGATGATGTCGGCGACGACATGGTCGAGCTGGCGCTTCAGCTTCGGCGAATACCAGAAGAAGTCGCGGCTCTTCTGCTTGACCAGCGCCTGGTTGTCCTCGGTGCGGATACCGTTCAGGCGGCGCTTCAAGGCGTCGATGTCGTAGCGTGCGGTCATGCGGAGCGGCTCATCAGGGAATCGAGTTCGCGATAATCGGGCAAGGTCCGGTCGATGGCGCGGCCACTGACCAGCACGGTCCGGTCGGCCTGCGGCCTGGCGAAGAATTCAGTCCAGTCGCGGGCGCGGGTCAGGATCAGGTCGGCAGGGCCACCCACTACGATGCGGCCGGCGCTGGAAAGCCCCATGATCTCGGCCGGCGTCGCCGCGACCGCCCTCGCCCAGTCGCCGTCGGAATGATCGAGCTGAAGGATGCGGGTGCCTTCTCGCAAGGTCTCGACGAGATCGAGATCGCCATAGGCGTAGAACGGATCGCGGGTGTTGTCGGAGGCAATCATCACCGGCACGCCGGCCGCCTTCAGCTCGTGCAGCGCCGTGACGCCGCGCCAGCGTGGCGTGCGTCCGCGCTGGCGGTCCTGCAGATACATGTTGCACATCGGCAGCGAGACCACGGCGATGCCGGCCTCCCTGACCTTTGCGATGATGCGCGCCTCGTCCTGCGGCTGCTGCAGCGAGAGCGAACAGCAATGCCCCGCCAGGATCCTGCCGGGGAAGCGATGACGCAAAGCCGCATCGGCGATGTGTTCGAGCGAGCGCGCCGCCGGATCGTTGGCCTCGTCGACATGGAAATCGAGATCGAAGCCGTTTTCGATCGCAGTCCGGAACAGCGTGTCGAGCCCGGCATCGAGTTCCGGCACCATATAGGTGACAGCGCCGAGCAGCCCGTCGCCATGAGCCGTGACGGCGCGCGTGATCGCCTGCATGTGGGCGGGATCGGCAACGGCATCGATGCCGAACAGCGGCGAAGCCTGCAGCGCGATCCGCCCGGTCCATTCGGCCTTGAGCTCGGCGTAAACCGGCCAGGAGATGCCGATCTGCTTGCCGAGCGAGTCGAGATGGGTGCGGATCGCCGCCGTGCCATGGGCATAGGCACAGCGCAGGCCGAACTCCATGCGCATCCGCACATCCCCGGCCGACCAGTTCGCCTCGCGATCGGCCGCGACCGCGCTCAGCGCTCCCATGAAGCTGCCATCCGGATTGGGCCGGCGCGGCCAGATATGGCCCTTGTCGAGATGGGTGTGGACATCGACCAGCCGCGGTAGTGCGATGCCGCCATCGAGATCGAATGCCGCTGCAGCATCGAGCCCGGGCGTGCCGGCCGGCAGGATCGACTCGATGGCCCCGTCCTCGACGGCAATGTCGAGCAGCGTCAGGCCGTTGCGATCGCTCGCCAGGCTGCCGGCCGCGACCAGGCAGACAGGTGCCCTGACATTGCGCAGCACATAGCTGTCGGAGGCCGGGATTGCCGCAAAGCCGCTGGTCACGTTGCTGTCTCCGGCTCGCACGCCGCCCTCTGAATCACCTGCGGACCATGCTGACTCGGCGCGTCCCGATCAAGCAGCGCCAATGACATCCCCACCCGCAGGGCATTCAGAGCAAAGCTGCACTTGTCCGTTTTGTCGCGATGCAGCAAGAGAACGGCGCAGAGCATCAAATCGGAAACTGGAATCCGCCTTTCGATCCGATGCTTTCGACAAGGGCTGGACGGAGCTGGTCATGACGGCACGCATCATCGACGGCAAGGCGGCTGCGGCGGAGCTGCGGGCCGAGATCGCTCGCGAAGTCGCAGCGCTCAAGGCCGCCGGCAAGCCGGCACCTGGCCTGCATGTCGTGCTCGTCGGCGAGGATCCGGCCAGCAAGGTCTATGTCGCCTCCAAGGAGAAGCTCGCGGCCGAGATCGGCATGAACTCGGTCGCGCATCGCCTGCCGGCCGAGACGACCGAGGCGGCACTCCTCGCCAAGATCGCCGAGCTCAACGCCGATGACGGCGTCGACGGCATCCTCGTCCAGCTGCCGCTGCCCAAGCATATCGACACCGGCCGCATCATCGATGCCATCGACCCCGCCAAGGACGTCGACGGTCTCCACCCGATCAATGCCGGCCTGCTCGCCGGCGGCAAGAACGGCCTCGTGCCCTGCACGCCGCTCGGCTGCATGCTGCTGCTGAAGCAGGCGCTGCCGTCCCTGTCGGGGCTGGAAGCGGTCGTCATCGGCCGCTCGGAGCTGGTCGGGCGTCCGGTCGCGCAATTGCTGCTGCAGGCCGACTGCACCGTCACCATCGCCCATTCGCGCACGCGCGACCTCCCGGCCGTGGTGAAGCGCGCCGACATCGTCGTCGCCGCGGTCGGCCGACCGCGCATGGTCAAGGGCGACTGGATCAAGCCGGGTGCGACGGTGATCGATGTCGGCATCAACCGCATGCCCGATGGCAAGCTCGCCGGCGATGTTGACTATGCCGAAGCGGTCGAGGTCGCCGGCGCGATCACGCCCGTCCCCGGCGGCGTCGGTCCGATGACGATCGCTTGCCTGCTGCGCAACACGCTGACGGCCTATCGCGCCCGGCGTGGTTGAGGATCAAGCCTGCCAACGGGCGAGGAGGTCTTCGATCGCAGTCCGTAATGGTGGAAGGTCATCGGCGATAACGGCCCAGACGATGTCGGGGTCGACGCGCCAGTATTCATGCCGGATCAGGTTGCCGATCGCCCGGATATCCGCCCAGGCGATATCCTGCCGAAGAGCGAGAAGTTCATCGGGAAGATGCCGGACCGCCTCGGAGATGATCTCCAGCGATCGCTCGACTCCACGCTGTACGAACAGAGCCTTGCTGAAGCTCGCACGGTCGTGGGCCGCTGCCGCCTCTTCGATCAACGCGATCGCATCGAGAATGTCTTCAAGCACGACATCGAGACGCCGCACCATCAGAAGACCCGGATGGCCTCGCCTTCGATCTGCGCGCGCAGCTTGGGATGCAGCCCTTTGCGCGTCGTCAGGTCGATCTCGACGCCGAGCTGTTCGACGAGATAGCTGCGCATTCCCGCGAGATCGATCAGCGAAAATTTGCGACCGGGTGCGATATCGATGAAGACATCGATATCGCTGCTACCTGTCGCCTCGTTCCGCGCCGTCGAGCCAAAGAGATAAGCGGCCTGCACGCCACGAGCGCGCAGGGCATCGGCGCGCCGCGCCAGTTCCAAGGCTGCTTCGTCTCGCGTCATCAGCGGAAGCCTATCATGGCTCCGCCGATCCACGAAGCTCCAGCCGCGATCACATATGGATCGGGCGCTTGTCGACGGCGAGCGCCGCTTCCTTGACGGCCTCGGCCAGCGTCGGATGGGCGTGGCAGGTGCGGGCGAGATCCTCAGCCGAGCCGCCGAACTCCATCAGCACCGTCACCTCGGCGATCAGGTCGCCGGCATGCGGGCCGATGATGTGGCAGCCGAGCACCTTGTCGGTCGCGGCGTCGGCGAGAAACTTGACGAAGCCGTCGGTGTGCCGCATCGCGCGCGCCCGCCCATTGGCGGTGAACGGGAACTTGCCGACCTTGTAGGCGATGCCCGCGGCCTTCAGCTCCTCCTCGGTCTTACCAATCGCTGCGACCTCGGGGGCGGTGTAGACGATGCCGGGAATGGCGTCGTAGTTCACATGGCCATGCTTGCCGGCGAGGATCTCGGCGACGGCGACGCCCTCATCCTCGGCCTTGTGCGCCAGCATCGGCCCGCGCACCACGTCGCCGATCGCGTAGATGCCGTCGACATTGGTCTTGAAGTGGTCGTCGATGATGACGCGGCCGCGCTCGGTCGCGACGCCGGCCTTGTCGAGGGTCAGGCCATCCGTGTTCGGGCGCCGGCCGATCGCGACCAGCACGATGTCGGCGTTCAGCGTCTTGGCCTCACCGCCGGCGGCAGGCTCCACCGTGACGGTGGCGCCGCCCTTCTTGGCCACGTCGACCTTGGTGACCTTCGAGCCGAGATGGAAGGTGAAGCCCTGCTTCTGCAGGATGCGCTGGAACTGCTTGGCGATCTCGTCGTCCATGCCGGGCAGGATGCGGTCGAGATATTCGACCACGGTGACCTTGGCGCCGAGCCGGGCCCAGACCGAGCCGATCTCGAGGCCGATCACGCCGGCGCCGACCACCAGCAGCTCCTTCGGCACTGAGGTGAGCTCGAGCGCGCCGGTCGAGGTCACCACCGTCTTCTCATCGGTCGTGACGCCGGGCAGCGCCGCCGATTCCGAGCCGGTGGCGATGACGATGTTCTTGGTCTCGAGTTCCTGGGTCTTGCCGTCCTCGGCGGTGACGACGACCTTGCCGGTGGCGGGGATCGAGGCCGTGCCATGGAACGGCTCGATCTTGTTCTTCTTCAAGAGGAAGGCGACGCCATTGACGTTGGCGTCGATGGTCTCCTGCTTGTGGACCATCATCTGCTTCAGGTCGAGCTTCGGCTTGCCGACATTGATGCCGAGGCTCTCGAAGGTGTGGCCGGCTTCTTCGAACATCTCGGAGGCATGCAGCAGCGCCTTGGAGGGGATGCAGCCGACATTGAGGCAGGTGCCGCCATGGGTCTTGCGCTTCTCGACCACCGCGACCTTGAGGCCGAGCTGGGCGGCGCGGATGGCGCAGACATAGCCGCCGGGGCCGGTTCCGATGACGACGAGATCGTAGGACATGGAGGCTCTTCCATTGGATGGGGCCCGGCCAGCGCCTGCCGCCGGGACGTCGGCCCGGCCATACATCGCTTTCGCCGGTAAAGCCATGCCGTCCGTCATCCACACGGTTGCGGCCGCCCTTCTGACAAAGCCGCGCCGGCAAGCTATCAATGACACAACCACAAGAAGAATCGCGTCGCAGTCTTACGACTATCGTCGAACACGCCCGAATGGAGGGGACGCCTCATGTGGAATCAGGTCTATGATCCGTTTGGAAATCAGGTTCTGTCGACTCTTGCGGCAGCACTACCAGTTGTTGTCCTGCTTGGCTTGATCGCCTCGAATGCAGTAAAAGCTCATATTGCTGCGATCATCGCGCTTATCGTTGCAAATATCGTTGCGATTTTCCTGTTCACCATGCCTGCCACCCTGTCCTTGCGGGCGACAGTACTTGGAGCCGTCACCGGTTTCTTCCCGATCGGCTGGATCGTCCTCAACGTCATCTTTCTCTATCGGCTAACAGTCGAGAAAGGCGCCTTCGAAATCCTGCAGCGGACGATCGGCGGCGTCACCAATGACCGGCGCATCCAGCTCCTCTTGATCGCTTTTGCCTTCGGCGCCTTCTTCGAGGGAGCGTCGGGCTTCGGCACACCGGTCGCCGTCACCGGCGCGATCCTGATCGGGCTCGGCTTCTCGCCGCTCGCCGCCTCCGGCCTGTCGCTGATCGCCAACACGGCGCCGGTCGCCTATGGCGCGCTCGGCACGCCGATCCAGGGCCTGTCGCAGGTCACCGGCATCGATCCGTTCCTGCTCGGCGCCATGGTCGGCCGGCAACTGCCCTTCTTCTCGGTGCTGGTGCCGTTCTGGCTGATCTGGGTCTTCGCCGGCTGGCGCGGCATGCTGCAGATCTGGCCGGCGGTCCTCGTCACCGGCGTATCCTTCGCCGTGCCGCAATTTCTGATCTCGAACTACATCAACCCCTGGATCGTCGACATCGGCGCCTCGCTGGTCTCGATGGCCTGCCTGATCCTCTTCCTGCAGGTTTGGCAGCCGCGCGAAGTCTGGACCTCGCCCAAGCTGCGCAGCCACGACATCTCCGACGAAGGCCGTATCGTCGAGGCCGCGCCGAGCGAGAAGCCGAGCAGCAGCCAGGTCTGGCTCGCCCTGACGCCGTGGATCATCGTCTGCGCCATCCTGCTGATCTGGGGCACGGGCTGGTTCAAGGGTGCGGTCAACAGCTGGGCGATCTGGAATTATCCGGTGCCGGAGCTGCACAACCAGATCGCCAAGGTCGCGCCGGTGGCGCCCAAGCCGACGCCGGAAGGCGCAGTCTTCTCCTTCACCTGGCTGTCCTATACCGGCTCTGGCATGCTGATCGCCGCGATCCTCTCCGGCCTGGTGATGGGTTTCGGCCCGGTCAGGATGCTCAAGACCTACGCCCAGACGATCAAGCTCTGCGCCTATTCGCTGATCACCATCTCGGCGATGCTGGCGATCGGGACGCTGACGAGGCTCTCCGGCATCGACGCGACGCTCGGCCTCGCCTTCGCCGGCACCGGCGTGCTCTACCCCTTCTTCGGCACGCTGCTGGGTTGGCTCGGCGTCGCGCTGACGGGCTCGGACACCGCCTCGAACGTGCTCTTCGGCAACCTGCAGAAGGTCACCTCCGAGCAGCTCGGCCTGTCGCCGATCCTGATGGGCGCCGCCAACTCCTCCGGCGGCGTCATGGGCAAGATGATCGACGCGCAATCGATCGTCGTCGCCTCGACCGCGACCAACTGGTTCGGCCATGAGGGCACGATCCTGCGCTTCGTCTTCTGGCACTCGATCGTGCTGGCCTGCCTAGTCGGCGTGCTGGTGACCCTCCAGGCCTATGTCCACCCGTTCAGTGCGATGGTGGTGAAATAGAAGACGCAATCTGCTCGAAACATCGTCCCGGACCGGCTTTACAGCTGGCCTGGGACGATGTTGCGGAAAGTCATGTCGCGCTCAATGGCGCGTTGAAGGCCCAGATGTGGCCGAAGGGATCGCGCAGCCTCGCATAACGGGCGCCCCAGAACACGTCGCTCGGCGGCATGGTGATATCTGCGCCGGCTGCCGCGGCCCTAGCGACGGCAGCATCGACATCGGCCGGCTTTGGCAGGTTGATGCTGATCGCGACGCTGATCCCACCGACGGTGCCGGGCGCCATGACGTCGCCGCCGAACTCCGGGAACTCGTCATGCAGCATGACCTCGCCGCCGAACAGAGCGAGATTGGCGTGCATCACCCGCTCGCCATCCTCGGCCATCGCCTTGAAGGTGCATTGCGCGCCAAAGGCCTTCTCATAGAAGGCGATCGCCGCATTGCCGCCCTTGACGCAGATATGCGCCTGGATCGGCGGCGGGTTGGGTCCAAAGGCCACCGCGCGTCAGCCCATCAGCCTGACCAGCATCATCACCAGTCCAACGATCGAGCCGAGCCAGATGAAGGTCCGGATCACCGGGATGCCAGCGGCGTAGAGCAGGACATAGACGACCCGGCACGCCAGATAGAGCCAGGCCCCGGTCGCGGCGATGCCGCCTGCCTTACCGGTGATGGCCAGAGCCAGCGCCAGGGCGACGAAGGCGGGGTAGCTTTCGAGCAGGTTGTCGAGCGCGCGCTTCAGGCGCCGTGACAGGAGACTGCTGCTCTGGCGCTCCTCGTCGCGCGGACTGAAAAGGTACTTGGGACCGAGATCGGCCGAGGTGCCGGCCTGAAGCACGATCTGCAACAGCAAGAGCACGACGCTCCAGCCGAGAACGGTGATTTCCGTCGTTGCCGCAATCGCAGTCATGCCAACCTCCCTGCCTCATGCCTCAAGGGCACATTCCCGCATTGACGTCGCTTATCGGCATTGCAGCGATCAGAGCAGATCGCCGGATATTATGCGATCACCCCACTATCCGACCCGCCGGCGTCGGACGGGCCAACGCGACAGGGATGAGGGCAAGGAGCCCGATGATATCAGCGATCACCACCGTCCTGATCGAAGGCCCGTAACCGCCGACGATCACAGCGATAGCGATGAAACTCGCCATGCTCGCGCCGGCAACCAGCGCAGCCACGTCGCGCAGCCCGGGACGAAGGGCAGCCGCCAGCAGCAGCACGCCCAGGATGCCGAACAGGATGGCGCGGTGCCGCAGCAGGATTTCGAGATCGGGGTTGGCGATCTCGAAACCATAGAGCGAGCGCAGCCAGCCGACGCCGGCTACGCCGATCGTCGGCAACAGGTTGATGATCCCGGCAACAGCGAGGCCAACTGAGACGAGCTTCGCCGGAATCGCCATGTCGGACAGACCTCAGAGGTCGAGGACGAGGCGCGCCGGGTCTTCCAGGCCTTCCTTGATGCGCACCAGGAAGGTCACCGCTTCCTTGCCGTCGATGATGCGGTGATCGTAGCTGACCGCGAGATACATCATCGGGCGGATGACGATCTGGCCACCGACGACCATCGGCCGCTCCTGGATCTTGTGCATGCCGAGGATCGCCGATTGCGGCGCGTTCAGGATCGGCGTCGACATCAGCGAGCCATAGACGCCACCATTCGAGATGGTGAAGGTACCGCCCTGCATTTCCTCGATCTTGAGGGCGCCGTCACGGGCCTTCTTGCCGAACTCGCCGATCTTCTTCTCGACGCCGGCGATGGAAAGCTCGTCTGCATCGCGCACCACCGGCACGACCAGGCCCTTGTCGGTGCCGACGGCGACGCCGATGTGGTAGTAGTTCTTGTAGATGATGTCGGTGCCGTCGATCTCGGCATTGACCGCCGGGATCTCCTTCAGCGCCTGCACGGCGGCCTTCACGAAGAAGCCCATGAAGCCGAGCTTCACGCCGTGCTTCTTCTCGAACACGTCCTTGTACTGGTTGCGCAGCGCCATGACGTTGGTCATGTCCACCTCGTTGAAGGTGGTCAGCATGGCGGCGTTGCTCTGCGCCTCCTTCAGGCGGCGCGCGATGGTCTGGCGCAGCTTGGTCATCTTGACCCGCTCTTCGCGTGCACCATCGTCCGGAGCCGACGGCGCCCGGACCTGAACCGGAGCGGCTGGCGCAGCGGGGGCGACGGCAGAGCCGGTCGCGATCGCAGCCAGCATGTCGCCCTTGGTGACGCGGCCATCCTTGCCGGAAGCAGCGACCTTGGACGGGTCGACGCCGCTCTCGGCAGCGAGGCGCGAAACGGCCGGACCGGAGTCGGCCGCCTTGGTGGCAGCTCCCGTAGCGGCCGGAGCCGGAGCGGCAGCAGCCGGCTTCGGTGCTTCGGCGGCGGGCTTGGCCGGAGCGGCAGTCGCCTTGCCGTCGCCGGCGGCGATGGTGCCGAGCAGCGCGCTGACGCCGACCGTCTCGCCTTCCTTGGCGACGATCTCGCCGAGCACGCCGGCGGACGGGGCGTTGACCTCGAGCGTCACCTTGTCGGTCTCGAGCTCGACCAAAGGCTCGTCCGCCTTCACCGCGTCGCCCGGCTTCTTGAACCACTTGCCGATGGTGGCCTCGGAGACGGATTCGCCGAGGGTCGGAACGCGGATTTCGGTCGCCATGTCAGGCCTCTTCTCGTGTCTTTTAGATCAGGCGTAGGGTCAGACCGCGAAGGTCTCGTCCAGGAAGGCGTTGAGCTGGGCGACGTGCTTCGACATCAGGCCGGTCGCGGTCGCGGCCGAAGCCGGGCGGCCGACATAGCGCGGCCGCTTCGACTTCGAGCCGGCATGGCCCAGCACCCATTCCAGATAGGGCTCGACGAAGGTCCAGGCACCCTGGTTCTTGGGCTCCTCCTGGCACCAGACGACGTCGGCGCTCTTGAAGCGGGCCAGCTCCTGCGCCAGCGACTTCAGCGGGAACGGGTAGAGCTGCTCGACGCGCATCAGGTAGACATCGTCGATGCCCCGCTTCTCGCGCTCCTCCAGCAGATCGAAATAGACCTTGCCCGAGCAGAGCACGACGCGGCGGATCTTCGAATCCTTGACCAGCTTGGTGGTCGACTTGCCGCGCTCGGCATCATCGTGCAGCACGCGGTGGAAGGTCGAGCCCTCGCCGAGCTCGCTGAGGTCGGAGACACAGCGCTTGTGGCGCAGCAGCGACTTCGGCGTCATCAGGATCAGCGGCTTGCGGAAGTCGCGCTTCAGCTGGCGGCGCAGGATGTGGAAATAGCTCGCCGGGGTCGAGCAGTTCGCCACCTGCATGTTGTCCTCGGCGCACATCTGCAGGAAGCGCTCGAGGCGGGCTGAGGAGTGCTCCGGACCCTGGCCCTCATAGCCGTGCGGCAGCAGGCAGACCAGGCCCGACATGCGCAGCCACTTGCGCTCGCCCGAGGAGATGAACTGGTCGAACACGACCTGCGCGCCATTGGCGAAGTCGCCGAACTGCGCCTCCCACATCGTCAGAGCGTTCGGCTCCGACAGGGTGTAGCCGTATTCGAAGCCGAGCACCGCCTCTTCCGAGAGCATCGAATTGATGACCTCGTAGCGCGCCTGGCCCTCGCGGATATTGTTCAGCGAGGTGTGGCGGGCCTCGGTCTCCTGGTCGATCAGCACCGAATGGCGCTGCGAGAAGGTGCCGCGCTCGCAATCCTGACCGGAGAGGCGGACCGGATTGCCGTCGAGCAGCAGCGAGCCGAAGGCCAGCGATTCCGCCGTCGCCCAGTCGATCCCCTGCCCGCTCTCGACCGCCTTGCGGCGGTTGTCGAGGAAACGCTGGATCGTCTTGTGGACGTTGAAGCCTTCCGGGGCCTCGGTGATCTTCTGGGTGATCTCCTTGAGCACCGCCTCCGGCACCCCGGTCGCGCCGCGGCGCGGATCGTCCTCGTCGGCGCGGATCGCCTTCATGCCGGCCCAGCGGCCGTCGAGCCAATCGGCCTTGTTCGGCTTGAAGGCCTGGCCGGCGTCGAACTCGACCTCGAGCTTCTCCTTCCAGGCGGCACGCATCTGGTCGAGCTCGCCCGACTGGATCACGCCCTCGGCCTCGAGCTTGGCGCTGTAGAGCTCCAGCGTCGACTTATGGCCGCGGATCTTGCGGTACATCAGCGGCTGGGTGAAGCCCGGCTCGTCGCCCTCGTTATGGCCGAAGCGGCGATAGCAGAACATGTCGATCACGACCGGCTTGTGGAACTTCTGCCGGAACTCGATCGCGATCTTGGCGGCGAAGACGACCGCTTCCGGGTCGTCGCCGTTCACATGGAAGACCGGCGCCTCGACCATCTTCGCCACGTCGGACGGATAGGGCGAGGAGCGCGAGTAGCGCGGATAGGTCGTGAAGCCGATCTGATTGTTGATGATGAAATGGACCGAGCCGCCGGTGCGGTGGCCCTTCAGCCCGGAGAGGCCGAGGCACTCGGCCACGACGCCCTGGCCGGCGAAGGCCGCGTCGCCATGCAGCAGCAGCGGCAGCACCTTCGAGCGCTCGACGATGTCGTTGAACTGGTCCTGCTTGGCGCGGACCTTGCCGAGAACGACGGGGTCGACGATCTCGAGATGCGACGGGTTGGCCGTCAGCGAGACGTGGACATTGTTGCCGTCGAACTCGCGGTCGCTGGAGGCGCCGAGATGATACTTGACGTCGCCCGAGCCCTCGACGTCGTCGGGAGCGAAGGAGCCGCCCTTGAACTCGTGGAACAGCGCCCGGTGCGGCTTGCCCAGCACCTGGGTCAGCACGTTGAGGCGGCCGCGATGAGCCATGCCGAAGACAATGTCGCGCACGCCGAGCGAGCCGCCGCGCTTGATGATCTGCTCCAGCGCCGGAACCAGCGACTCACCGCCATCGAGGCCGAAGCGCTTGGTGCCGGTGAACTTGAGGTCGAGGAACTTCTCGAAGCCCTCGGCCTCGACCAGCTTGTTCAGGATCGCCTTCTTGCCCTCGCGGGTGAAGGCGATCTCCTTGTCCGGCCCTTCGATCCGCTCCTGCAGCCAGGCCTTCTGCTCAGGATCGGAGATGTGCATGAACTCGATGCCGATGGTCTGGCAATAGGTCCGCTGCAGGATCGCCGTCATCTCGCGGATGGTGGCGAACTCCAGGCCGAGCACGTTGTCGATGAAGATCTTGCGGTCGAGATCGGCCTCGGTGAAGCCGAAGGCGGCCGGCGACAGCTCCTCGGGATCCTTGCGGCTCTCGATGCCGAGCGGGTCGAGCTGGGCATGGAGATGGCCGCGCATGCGATAGGCGCGGATCAGCATGATCGCCCGCACCGAGTCGCGCGTCGCCTGCTGGACGTCGGCAGCCGAGAGCGTCGCGCCGGCAGCCTTGGCCTTGGCGCCGAGCTTCTCGCCCACCGCCTTCTCGACCGCGGCCCAGTTGCCGTCGAGCGCCGAGACCAGCTCGCCGCCGGCCGGGATCGGCCAGTTCGGCTTCTTCCAGGACGCACCCTTGGCGTTGTCGACGATCGCCTGCTTGTCGTCGTTCAGCCCGGCGAAGAAGCCCTGCCACTCCGGATCGACCGACTTGGGGTCAGCCTGATAGCGGGCGTAGAGATCCTCGATATAGGCCGCGTTGCCGCCATAGAGGAAACCCGTCTGCGCGAGAGCCTCGTTGATGTCCTGGCGAGCCATGGTCGTCCTGCCTTCTTCCTAACCTGCCGCTTCGTCTTGCCGTCCGTCATGCTCGGGCTTCACCCGAGCATCTCTTTGTCGCACTGGCTGGCCATGAGATGGTCGGCTCAAGGCCGACCATGACGCAGCCTGCTTCTCAGCCCTTCAAAACCTCGACCAAGGTCTTTCCAAGGCGCGCCGGCGACGGCGAGACCCGGATGCCGGCCGCTTCCATCGCCGCGATCTTGTCTTCGGCGCCGCCCTTGCCGCCGGAGATGATCGCGCCGGCATGGCCCATGCGGCGGCCGGGGGGGGCCGTGCGGCCGGCGATGAAGCCGACCATCGGCTTCTTGCGCCCGCGCTTGGCCTCGTCCTTGATGAACTGCGCCGCGTCTTCCTCGGCCGAGCCGCCGATCTCGCCGATCATCACGATCGACGTGGTCTTCTCGTCGGCAAGGAACATCTCGAGCATGTCGATGAACTCGGTGCCCTTGACCGGGTCGCCGCCAATGCCGACGGCCGTAGTCTGGCCGAGGCCTTCGTTGGTGGTCTGGAACACCGCCTCATAGGTCAGCGTGCCGGAGCGCGAGACGATGCCGACCGAGCCGGGCTTGAAGATGTTGGCCGGCATGATGCCGATCTTGCTCTCGCCGGCGGTGACGACGCCCGGGCAGTTCGGCCCGATCAGGCGGGTCTTCGAGCCGGAGAGCGAGCGCTTCACGCGGACCATGTCGAGCACCGGGATGCCCTCGGTGATGCAGATCACCAGCGGGATCTCGGCGTCGATCGCCTCGCAGATCGCGTCGGCCGCGCCCGGCGGCGGAACATAGACGACCGAAGCGGTGGCGCCGGTCTTCTCGCGCGCCTCGGCGACGGTGTCGAAGACGGGCAGGCCGAGGTGGAGCGAGCCGCCTTTGCCCGGCGAGGTGCCGCCGACCATCTGCGTGCCATAGGCGATCGCCTGCTCGGAGTGGAAGGTGCCGTTCTTGCCGGTGAAGCCCTGGCAGATGACCTTGGTGTTCTTGTCGATCAGGATGGACATCGGTTTACCTCAAGCCTTCTTGATCGCAGCCACGATCTTCTGCGCGGCGTCGTCGAGGTCATCGGCCGGAATGACGTTCAAACCGGAGTCGCGGATGATCGCCTTGCCTTCCTCGACATTGGTACCCTCGAGGCGGACGACCAGCGGCACTTCGAGGCCGACAGTCTTCACCGCCGCGATCACGCCGCGGGCAATGACGTCGCACTTCATGATGCCGCCGAAGATGTTGACCAGGATGCCCTTCACCTTCGGGTCGGCGGTGATGATCTTGAAGGCCGCCGTGACCTTCTCCTCCGAGGCGCCGCCGCCGACGTCGAGGAAGTTCGCGGGCGACTCCCCATAGAGCTGGATGATGTCGAGCGTCGCCATGGCGAGGCCGGCGCCGTTGACCATGCAGCCGATCGTGCCGTCGAGCGCGATATAGGCGAGGTCGTACTTCGACGCCTCGATCTCCTTGGCGTCTTCTTCCGTCTCGTCACGCAGTTCCATCAGCTCGGGATGGCGATAGAGCGAGTTCGAGTCGAACGAGACCTTGGCGTCCAGGCACTTGACCTGGCCCTGCGTCGTCACGATCAGCGGGTTGATCTCGAGCATCGCCATGTCCTTGCCGACGAAGGCGGCATAGATCTGGCCGAGCACGCTCGCCGCCTGCTTGGCCTGATCCCCAGCGAGACCCAGCGCCTTGGCGACGGTGCGGCCATGATGCGGCATGATGCCGGTCGCCGGATCGACCGAGAAAGTCAGGATCTTCTCGGGGGTGTCATGGGCCACCTTCTCGATGTCCATGCCGCCCTCGGTCGAGACCACGAAGGCGACCCGCGAGGTCTCGCGGTCGACCAACGCCGAGAGGTAGAACTCCTTGGCGATGTCCGAGCCGTCCTCGATATAGAGGCGGTTGACCTGCTTGCCGGCCGGGCCGGTCTGCAGCGTCACCAGGGTGTTGCCGAGCATTTCCTTGGCGTGGCTCTCGACCTCTTCGATCGACTTGGCGAGCCGCACGCCGCCCTTGGCGTCGGCCGGCAGTTCCTTGAACTTGCCCTTGCCGCGCCCGCCGGCATGGATCTGGCTCTTCACCACATAGAGCGGTCCGGGCAGCTTCTTTGCGGCCTCGACGGCCTCCGCCACCGATAGCGCCGGGAAGCCGGCGGAGACGGGCGCGCCGTACTCCTTGAGAACCGCCTTGCCCTGATATTCGTGGATGTTCATGCCTGATGTCCTGTGCCGGTAAAGGGAGAGGCGACGGCGTGATGGCCGGAGACGTTGCCGCCGGCCATCACGCCATCCGTCTGTCTCACGCCAATGACGCGTCGATGCTCTTGCAGGCGTCGAT
>Ga0102589_1002110_pt1 | contig 24050 bp, 16 predicted proteins | sample AraplaMF_Col_mLB_FD_76858 | JGI IMG/M metagenome (GOLD analysis project Ga0102589, IMG submission 76858) | Arabidopsis root microbial communities from the University of North Carolina, USA - plate scrape MF_Col_mLB | ecosystem: Host-associated > Plants > Roots > Endosphere | place: USA... | reverse complement strand
GCGAGGACGAGGCCGACTGCGCCGTGCAGAACGCGGCGCTGGCCACGCTGGGTTTTCCCGAGTCGTTCGTGCGTTGGATGACTGCCGAAGAGGCGGCCGCGCGCCATGGCGCCGCCGTGCCGCGCGGTGGTCTGTGGTTTCCACGCGGGGGCTGGGTCGCGCCCCCCGATATCTGCCGGGCGCAACTGGCGCAGGCCGGCGAGGCGGTTGACGCGCACTTCGGCCACCGCGTCGCGGCGATCGCACATGTGGAAGGCCAATGGGTGGCACGGGATGCCTCGGGCAACGTGCTGGCCAGCGCTCCCGTGCTGGTGCTCGCCAATGCGCACGAGGCCGAGCGGCTGGTATCCAACGAGTTCCTGGCGCTGCGCCGCGTGCGCGGGCAATTGACAGATTTCGATGCCGCCCAGGCCGTCGCGGCGGGTAGCTGGCCCGACTGCGTGGTGACGGGAAACGGGTATCTGCTGCCGCGTGATGAGAGCGGCGGTGCGCGCTTCGGCTCCAGCTATGAGGACGACGAAGGCCCGCTCGTCCAGAGCGCTTCGGTCCATGCTGAAAACCTTGCGCGGCTGGCGTCGCTGCTGCCGGCGCAGGCTGCCGCCATCGAAGCCATCGATCCCAAGACCCTGCACGGCTATGTGGGCGTGCGCACGGTCACTCACAATCGCCTGCCGCTCATCGGGGTCATGCCCGATGCGGCACAAGTGTTGGCGATGGCGCAGGAGGGTGGCCTGCGCGGGGCACACCTCCGCGATCTGCCCCGCATGCCGGGTCTTTATACGGCACTTGCATATGCGTCGCGCGGCCTCACATGGGCAACGCTGGGCGCGGAACTGATCGCCAGCCAGGTAGAGGGCGAGCCGTTGCCGCTGGAGTCCGACCTGGCCGATGCCATCGACCCCGCCCGCCTGCTGCTGCGGGCACTGCGCCACGGGCAACTGACCGATGCGGCAGTCCCGCGTCCGGAGCCGGATCAGGACCGCATAGGGTAAAAACTGCCGGAACCCAAAGAAAATCGTGCGATAATCCGCGTTTTCCGTCTGCGCGGGGCTTTTCCGCAAGTGCTGGTCGCGGCCAGGCGAGCGGCGCGCAGACAGGCGCAAACAGTAGGGCGCAAATGCTTGCGCTGACCACAACATTTCTGGATTGGATTGACGACCATGTCGAACATTGAAAACCTCGGCAAGCTGGACCGCAAGGTAACCCTGGCTATCCCCAAGGCCGAAGTGCAGAAGGAAACCCAGGAACGCCTGGTCCGTCTGTCGAAGACCGTGAAGATGTCCGGCTTCCGCCCCGGCAAGGTGCCGATGAAGATGGTCGAGAAGCAATATGGCCAGCAGGTTGAGTTCGAAGTCCGCTTCGACAAGGCTGCCCGCAAGTTCTTCGACATCACGCAGGCCCAGGAAGTGAAGGTGGCCGGCCAGCCGAAGTTCGATCTCAAGACCGAAGGCGTGTCGGAAGATGAAGTGGCATTCGAAGCCACCTTCGAGGTGTACCCGGAAGTCAAGATCGGTGACCTGACGGCCGCCGAAGTGACGCGTACCAAGACCGAAATCGGCGACGCCGAAATCGACAAGACCGTCGACATCCTGCGCAAGCAGCGTGTTCACTACCACCCGCGCGGCGAAGCCGGCGCGCATGGTGACGGTGGCGGCGACGTGGCAGCCAAGAACGGCGACCGCGTGACCATCGACTTCGTCGGCAAGATCGACGACGTGGAATTCGCCGGCGGCAAGGCCGAAGACTTCGTGTACGTGCTGGGCGAAGGCCGCATGCTGCCCGAGTTCGAAGCCGCCACGCTGGGCCTGAAGGAAGGCGAAAGCAAGACGTTCCCGCTGACGTTCCCCGAGGACTACCACGGCAAGGAAGTGGCCGGCAAGACCGCCTCGTTCACGGTCACGCTGAAGAAGGTTGAGTGGGCGCACCTGCCGGAAGTGGATGACACGTTTGCCAAGTCGCTCGGTATCGCCGACGGCAGCGTCGAGAAGATGCGCGCCGACATCCGCGAAAACCTGGAGCGCGAAGTCAAGCGCCGTACGCATTCCATGCTGAAGGACCAGGTCATGGAAGCCCTGCTGAAGGTCAGCGAGCTGGACGTGCCGAAGGCACTGGTCGAGCAGGATCAGGAACGTCTGGTGGAAATGGCTCGTCGCGATCTGGAACAGCGCGGTATGCCGAACGCCAAGGACATGCCGATTCCGGCCGAGATGTTCGCGCAACAGGCCGAGCGCCGCGTGAAGTTGGGCCTGATCCTAGCCGAGATCGTCAAGGCCAACGGCCTGGAAGCCAAGCCCGACCAGGTCAAGGCCGAGATCGAAGACTTCGCCAAGAGCTACGAAGACCCGAAGGAAGTCATGCGCTGGTACTACGGTGACCAGCAGCGCCTGGCCGAGATGGAAGCCTACGTGCTCGAAAACAACGTGGTAAATTTCGTGTGCGACAAGGCCAAGGTCTCGGACAAGTCGGTTTCGTTCGAGGAATTGACTGCCGCGCCCGAGCAAGCCTGAGGTCGGCATGGCCGGAAGCTGCCGGGCTGGATAGCCAGGCGGCACCGGCCAACGTCGATCGGCCTCGCGCGCTGGCTGATCGACGCCATTCCTGAATATCTGGAGAACCTGCATGACCCGCAATGATTTGCTTGATCGTCTGGCCACCACGCAGGCTTCGGCCCTGGAAACCCAGGGCCTCGGGCTGGTGCCGATGGTTGTCGAGCAGTCCGGCCGGGGCGAGCGCGCGTATGACATCTACTCGCGCCTGCTCAAGGAACGCGTCATTTTCATGGTCGGTGAAGTTAACGACCAGACCGCAAACCTCGTAGTGGCCCAACTGCTGTTCCTGGAAAGTGAAAACCCGGACAAGGACGTGTCGCTGTACATCAACTCGCCCGGTGGTTCTGTTTCCGCGGGTCTGGCGATCTACGACACGATGCAGTTCGTCAAACCGGACGTGCAGACGCTGTGCATGGGCATGGCCGCGAGCATGGGCGCCTTCCTGCTGGCAGCAGGCGCCAAGGGCAAGCGCAGCGCGCTGCCGAACTCGCGCATCATGATCCACCAACCGTTGGGTGGTGCACGCGGTCAGGCATCGGACATCGAGATTCAGGCACGCGAGATCCTGTATCTGCGCGAACGCCTGAATAGCATCTTGTCCGAGGTGACTGGTCAGCCGGTCGAGAAGATTGCACGCGACACCGATCGCGACAACTTCATGAGTGGCGATCAGGCAGTGGACTACGGTCTGATCGACAAGGTGATTTCCCGCCGCGGTTAAGGTTCGGGCCGGTGTGCCGGCATGCCTGTCCGGTTGCGATATGCTCGGAACCGTCCGGGTAGTGTCGACAGGCCGGACGCCTGCCGCATGGCTGCGTTGAATGACGCAGGCTACACCGGAACGAGGCCACGCGCCTCGTTTTTGCGTTTTGCCCCACACGTGGGGGCCGCCGCCGACTGTGCCAATTGTTTTGGCGTATGATGCGTTTAATGCGTTTCCCGTTGGGCTCTTTCCGACGGGAACCACACTGCTAATGTGACGATTCCTATGGCGGATAAAAAAGGTTCATCCAGTGAGAAGCTTCTGTACTGCTCGTTCTGCGGCAAGAGCCAGCACGAGGTCAAGAAGCTGATCGCCGGCCCGTCGGTGTTCATTTGCGACGAATGCATCGACCTGTGCAACGAGATCATCCGTGACGAGGCCGCCGCGACCGACAAGGACGCCGCCGCCACGACGCGCTCGGATCTGCCGACGCCCCACGAAATCCGCGAAAGCCTGGATCAGTATGTGATCGGGCAGGAGCAGGCCAAGAAGATTTTGGCCGTCGCGGTCTACAACCATTACAAGCGTCTGAAACACCTCGGCAAGAAGGACGAAGTCGAGTTGTCGAAGAGCAATATCCTGCTGATCGGTCCGACCGGTTCCGGCAAGACGCTGCTGGCGCAGACGCTGGCCCGTCTGCTGAACGTGCCGTTTGTGATCGCCGACGCGACCACGCTGACCGAAGCCGGATATGTGGGTGAGGACGTCGAGAACATCATCCAGAAGCTTCTGCAGAACTGCAATTACGAAGTCGAGAAGGCGCAGCGGGGCATCGTATATATCGACGAAATCGACAAGATTTCGCGCAAGTCGGACAACCCGTCGATCACGCGCGATGTTTCCGGCGAAGGCGTACAGCAGGCACTGCTGAAACTGGTCGAGGGCACCATGGCCTCGGTACCGCCGCAAGGTGGTCGGAAACATCCGAACCAGGATTTCCTGCAGGTCGACACGACCAACATTCTGTTTATCTGCGGCGGTGCGTTTGATGGCCTGGAAAAGGTCATCATGCAACGTTCCGACAAGACTGGCATCGGTTTCGACGCGCAGGTGCAGAGCAAGGAAGAACGGGAAGTCAGCGAGGTATTGCCGCAGACAGAGCCGGAAGACCTGATCAAGTTCGGCCTGATTCCGGAACTCATCGGGCGCCTGCCCGTCGTGGCGACGCTGGCCAAGCTGGACGAGGCGGCGCTGATGCAGATCCTGGTCGAGCCCAAGAACGCGCTGGTCAAGCAGTATCAGAAGCTGCTGGCCATGGAAGGCGTGGAGCTCGAGATTCGTCCGGCCGCACTGACCGCCATCGCCCGCAAGGCGATCCGTCGCAAGACCGGCGCGCGCGGCCTGCGCTCGATCCTCGAGCAGTCGCTGATGGACGTGATGTACGAACTGCCGAACTACAAGGGTGTGCAGAAAGTGGTGATCGACGAAAACACGATCACCGGCGATGCGCCGCCGCTCCTGGTGTACGAAGAGCAGCAGCCCAAGGTGGCCGGGTCCAACTGACACGCGAGGTTATCTGACGCCCAACGGATGGACCCACGTGGTCCCTGCAACACAGGCGAAAATTCAAGCGGCCGTTCGCTGGGAAGCGAGCGGCTTTTTTTCTTCAATTCCACAAACGAACCGGAGAAAACGCGGGTATGCTGTTTCACTGGGGGTCGCAAGTGCAGTTTGCAGCATGTTGGTCTGCGCCGGGAATTGATGATGGGTATCTTGCAATCGAAACCCGCGACCCTATTTACGCCTTATATGACTGACTGGGGAAAATGATGTCCGGAACACAACTCCTCCCGGCTGAGCCGATTCGCCTCCCACTGTTGCCGCTGCGCGACGTGGTGGTGTTTCCGCACATGGTGATCCCGCTGTTCGTGGGTCGCCCGAAGTCCATCAAGGCGCTTGAGACTGCGATGGAGTCGGGCAAGAGCATCATGCTCGTGGCCCAGAAAACGGCTGCCAAGGACGAACCTACTGCCGAAGACCTGTACGAGGTCGGCTGCATCGCCAACATCCTGCAAATGCTGAAATTGCCTGACGGCACCGTGAAGGTGCTCGTGGAAGGCACGCAGCGTGCAAACATCACCGAGGTGAGCGAAGACGACTCGCATTTCATGTGCGAAGCCGTGCCCGTGCCGCCCGCTGCCGTCGAATCGGCCGAGACCGAGGCCCTGCGCCGCGCGATCGTGTCGCAGTTCGACCAGTATGTGAAGCTGAACAAGAAGATTCCTCCCGAGATCCTGACGTCGCTGTCGGGTATCGACGAGGCTGGCCGCCTGGCCGACACCATTGCCGCGCATCTGCCGATCAAGCTCGAGCAGAAGCAGAAGATCCTGGAAATGGTGAAGGTGACCGAGCGCCTGGAGAGCCTGCTGTCGCAGCTCGAAGGCGAGATCGACATCCTGCAGGTGGAAAAGCGCATCCGTGGCCGCGTCAAGCGCCAGATGGAGAAGAGCCAGCGCGAGTACTACCTGAACGAACAGGTCAAGGCGATCCAGAAGGAGCTGGGCGAGGGCGAGGAAGGTGCTGACCTTGAAGAGCTGGACAAGCGCATCAAGGCTGCCCGCATGCCCAAGGAGGCCAAGAAGAAGGCCGATGCCGAGTTCAAGAAGCTCAAGCTGATGTCGCCGATGTCGGCGGAAGCCACCGTCGTGCGGAACTACATCGACACGCTGGTGAACCTGCCGTGGCGCAAGAAGAGCAAGGTCAACAACGACCTGACCAACGCCGAGCGTGTACTCGACGAAGATCATTATGGTCTGGAGAAGGTCAAGGAACGCATCCTTGAGTATCTTGCCGTGCAACAGCGCGTGGACAAGGTCAAGGCGCCGATCCTGTGCCTGGTTGGGCCTCCCGGCGTGGGCAAGACCTCGCTGGGCCAGTCGGTGGCACGTGCGACGAACCGCAAGTTCGTGCGCATGGCGCTGGGTGGCGTACGTGACGAAGCCGAGATCCGCGGCCACCGTCGTACGTACATCGGTTCGATGCCGGGCAAGATCCTGCAGAGCTTGTCGAAGGTCGGCGTGCGCAACCCGCTTTTCCTGCTCGACGAAATCGACAAGATGGGCATGGATTTCCGTGGCGATCCGTCGTCGGCACTGCTCGAAGTCCTGGACCCGGAACAGAACCACACGTTCCAGGACCACTACATCGAAGTGGACTTCGACTTGTCCGATGTGATGTTCGTGGCGACGTCGAACTCGCTGAACATTCCGCCGCCGCTGCTGGACCGGATGGAAGTGATTCGCCTGTCGGGCTACACCGAGGACGAGAAAGTCAACATCGCCACGCGCTACCTGCTGCCCAAGCAGATTCGCAACAATGGCCTGAAGGTTGGCGAGATCGAAGTCACGGAAGCTGCGATTCGCGACATCATCCGTTACTACACGCGTGAAGCGGGTGTGCGGTCGCTGGAACGCGAAGTGTCGAAGATCGCCCGCAAGGTGGTCAAGCTGCTGCTGCTGAAGAAGGAGTCGGGCGCGGTCAAGGTGGATTCAGAGAACCTCGACAAATTCCTTGGCGTGCGCAAGTACGACTTCGGCCTGGCCAACAAGGAAAACCAGGTGGGGCAAGTGACTGGCCTCGCATGGACCGAAGTGGGCGGCGACCTGCTGACGATCGAAGCCGCGATCATGCCGGGCAAGGGCAACATCTCTCGCACGGGTTCGCTGGGCGACGTGATGAAGGAGTCGGTCGAGGCTGCGCGGTCGGTGGTGCGTTCGCGGGCGCGTCGCCTGGGTATCGCGGATGAGATGTTCGAAAAGCGCGACATCCACATCCACGTTCCTGAAGGTGCCACGCCGAAGGATGGTCCGTCGGCCGGTATCGCGATGACGACCGTGCTGGTGTCGGTGCTGACCGGGATTCCGGTGCGTGCCGACGTGGCGATGACTGGCGAGATCACGCTGCGCGGCGAAGTGTTGCCGATCGGCGGCCTCAAGGAGAAGCTGCTGGCAGCCCATCGTGGCGGCATCAAGCTGGCGCTGATCCCCGAGGAGAACGTCAAGGATCTCGCGGACATTCCCGATAACGTCAAGAACGCCATCGAGATCGTGCCGGTGCGCTGGATCGACAAGGTGCTGGAGCTGGCGCTGGAGCGCAAGCCCGAGGCGCTGCCCGATGAAGAAGCCAAGCCTGCCGATGTGGCAGACAAGGCAGCTTCGCAGGTGGAACGTATTCATCACTGAGTCGTAACGCTGCAGGAATCGCTGTGAAAATCGGAAACGCCGCAGGGTAGAACCTGCGGCGTTTCTGTTTTGAGGTGCCAATGAGGCGATGTGGCGCATATCTCGCAAACAACGCTTGGCAAATCGAAAACTCTCGTATTACAATCGCGGCCTCGCAACGCAAACAGCGGCAACGAAGCAGTAACTGCCGAGTCGTGCGCAGCGGGATTACCCAGCAGGCAGATGGCTTGCGATGGTCGAATGGGTGCTTAGCTCAGTTGGTAGAGCGGCGCCCTTACAAGGCGTAGGTCGGGGGTTCGAGCCCCTCAGCACCCACCATTCACCATCGCGCTGCAGCTGCCTCGAAGGGCCCAATTCAGGAGTGGTAGTTCAGTTGGTTAGAATACCGGCCTGTCACGCCGGGGGTCGCGGGTTCGAGCCCCGTCCACTCCGCCAAAAAAAGAGAATGCCCGCGGAAGCGGGCATTTTTTTTGGTGGTGGGGAGGGAGCTGCCTGCGCAGCTCCCGGCGGGGCGAGAAGGGAATCGCTTGCAAGCGATTCCGCGGCCTGCGGTATGTAGGCGAGCCCCGTCCACTCCGCCAAAAAAAGAGAGTGCCCGCGCAAGCGGGCATTTTTTTTGGCGGAGTGGAGGACGCTGCCTGCGCAGCGTCCGGCGGGGCGAGAAGGGATTCGCTTGCAAGCGAATCCGCGGCCTGCGGTATGTAGGCGAGCCCCCGAACGATGGACCCGTCATGCGCGTCCATCGTTCGTTAGCAGCATCTCCTGACCTCACAGAAAGCCACACCGCACTTTCCGCAGGTCTGGTGTCCCGCTCCTGCTAGAATCGCAGGGTTTGTCCATCGGCCTTCGGCCCAACCCATTTTCCGATCAGCATGCTTGATTTCGTACGCAATAACCGGCGCCTGATGCTTTTGCTGCTGCTGGTGCTCGTCTTCCCGTCGTTCGTGTTCTTCGGCGTCGAGAGCTACTCGCGCTTCATGGATGGCTCGCACGATGTGGCCAAGGTGGATGGCCGTACCATCACCGTGCAGGAAGTCGACAACGTGGTGCGAGACCAGAGCGAGCGCATGCGCCAGATGCTGGGTAACAACTATGACCCGCGCATGTTCGAAGGCGCGGCAGCGCGCCAGTCTGTGCTGGACCAGTTGATCCAGCAGCGCGTGGTGGCTGATGCCACCGAGAAGAAACACCTGACCGTGTCCGACACGCAAGTGCGCGATGCCATCCAGGCCATTCCGGCGATTGCGCAACTGCGTGGCCCTGATGGTACGTTCGACGAGAAAGCCTATGTGCAGTTGCTTGCGCAGCAGGGCATGACGCCCGAGCAGCTCGATAGCCGCATGCGCTTCGAGTTGGCCACGCAGCAACTGGGCGCCGCCGTCGGTACCACGTCATTCGTACCGAAGTCGTTGCTGGATCGCCTGATCGCCATCCGCGACCAGCAACGCGATGTGCAGCCGCTGACGATCAAGTCGGCTGACTTCACGTCCAAGGTGAAGCCCGATGAGGCCGCGCTGAAGGCATACTACGAATCGCACCTGTCGGCGTACACCACGCCCGAAGAGGCCAAGGTCGAGTACGTTGTACTGTCGGGCGAAGCGCTGGCCGCAAGCCAGGCCGTAACGCCGGAAGAACTGAAGTCCTACTACGACAGCAACATCCAGCGCTTCCGCACGGAAGAGCAACGCCGCGCGAGCCACATCCTGATCGCCGCGCCGAAGGACGGCAAGGACGCCGACCGTAAGGCTGCCAAGGAGAAGGCCGAGAAGCTGCTGGCCGAAGTCAAGAAGCATCCCGAGACGTTCGCTGACGTGGCGAAGAAGAACTCGCAAGACCCGGGTTCGGCGGAGAAGGGTGGAGACCTCGGCTTCATGGGTCATGGCGCACTGGTCAAGCCGTTCGAGGACGCAATGTATGCCCTCAAGGATGGCCAGATCAGCGATCTGGTCGAGACCGACTACGGGTATCACATCATCAAGCTGACCGGCATCAAGCCAGCGGAAACGCAGCCGCTGGATGCCGTGCGTCCGGAACTCGAAGCCGAGCTGAAGAAGCAACTGGCCAGCAAGAAGTATGCGGAGCAGGCGGATGCGTTCGGCAATACGGTGTACGAGCAGTCCGACAGCCTCAAGCCGGCTGCCGACAAGTTCAAGCTGACGATCCAGACCGCGGACAACGTCACGCGTCAGCCAAACCCGGCGCTGGGCAAGGATAGCCCGCTGAACAACGAGAAGCTGCTCAAGGCCCTGTTCAGCGACGACGTGCTCAAGAACAAGCGCAATACCGAAGCCGTGCAAGTGGGTCCCACCACCCTGGTGGCGGCCCGTGTCGTGGACTATCGTCCGGCGGCGGCGCGCAAGTTCGAGGATGTCGAAGCGCAGGTGCGTCAGGCTTACATTGCGCAACAGGCAGCCGAACTGGCACGCAAGGATGGCGAAGCACGCCTTGAGGCGCTGAAGAAGGGCGGCAACGCCGACGGTTTCGGCGCCACGATCGTGGTATCGCGCGCCAAGGCCGATGGCCTGCCGCCGAAGGCTGTCGATGCGATCATGCGTGCCGATGCCACCAAGCTGCCGTCAGTGGTGGGCGTGGATCTGGGTGCCGAGGGGTACGCGATTTATCGCGTGACGAAGGTGAGCACGCCCCCCGCAGCGAATCCGGGCCAGCGTGATGCCGATGCGCAGCAACTGAGCCAACTGGCTGGTCAGACTGAACTGGCCGCGTACTATGACGCGCTCAAGGCCAAGGCGAAGGTCAAGATCCTGCGCCCGGCCAAGGCCGAGGAAAGCCAGCCAGCCAACTGAGCTGGCTGATCCCAGCAAAAAGCCCCTGAGATATTGCCTGTCTGAACTGCACCCCAAGAGTTGGACACTGATCCAACCCTTGGGGTGTTTTTCATGGCGAAGCACGACGAGCAATTGAAGCTCAGAGTAGTAAAGCGATATCTGGCCGGAGGTATAGGCTTTAGGGAGCTAGCGCGGGAGTATGGGGTGGGCCGTACGCTGGCCCGCGAGTGGGTTGCGCTGCATGAGCTTCACGGTCGACGCGGGTTACGACGCAAGGGGCACAGCAAGTACAGCGCGGAATTCAAGCTGGCGGTGCTTGAAGGCATCCAGCGGGACAACCTGTCGCAATCTGAGGCGCGAGCGATCTGGGGGATTCGTGATCCGGGTGCCATCAGCCGTTGGGAGCGCCAGTATCATGAGGGTGGTCTGCCTGCACTATTGCCTCGTCCCAAGGGACGTCCCCGGAAGATGCCGAACTCATCACCACCCGAACCCATTGCGCCGGAATCCGAACAGGACCAGCGTACCCGTGAGCAGTTGCTCAAGGAGAACGAATACCTGCGCGCGGAGGTGGCGTACCTAAAAAAGCTCGATGCCTTGATTCGAGCGGAGCAGCGTCAGGCGCCGCGCGCAAAGCGCAAGTAGTACTCGAATTGAGGCAGCATCATCCATTGGCCGTCCTGCTGGCGGTGGCAGGACTGGCGCGCAGCACCTTCTACTATCAGCAGAAGGCCCTGCTGGCAGGAGACCGTTACGCTGAACTCAAGCAGCGCATTCGAGCGATCTATGAGCGCCACCGAGGCCGATATGGCTATCGGCGCATTACTGCGGCAATTCGGCAGGACGGCGAGGTAGTCAATCACAAGTTGGTCCGGCGCCTGATGCTGCAGTTGGGCCTGAAGTCGCTGGTACGACCGAAGAAATACCGCTCTTACCGGGGAGGGCTCGGACTGGCAGCTCCGAACCTGCTCAACCGACAGTTCGCCGCACAACGGCCTAACGAGAAATGGGTAACGGACGTAACCGAGTTCAACGTGAAGGGGCAGAAGTTGTACCTGTCGCCGGTCATGGATCTGTACAACGGCGAGATCGTCGCGTGGCAGAGTTCCACACGGCCCACGTTCGATCTGGTCAGCGGCATGCTGAAGAAAGCGATCTCACGCCTCAAGCGTAGTGAGCGGCCATTGTTGCATTCGGATCAGGGCTGGCAATATCGGATGCCCGCCTATCGACGGCTCCTGGGCAAAAAGGTCCGTCAGAGTATGTCCCGTAAGGGAAATTGCCTCGACAATGCCGCGATGGAAAGCTTCTTCGGAACGCTCAAGTCGGAGTTCTTCTACCTGAACGAGTTCGACAGCGTGAAGCAGTTGCAAAGTGGGATCCGACAATACATCCACTACTACAACAACGAACGTATCCGACTGAAGCTAAAAGGGCTGAGTCCCGTGCAGTACAGGACCCAGCCCTTGCAAGCCTAGTCTTTTTGAACCGTCCAACTTCTGGGGTTCAGTTCAGTCTCACGGGCTTTTTGTTTGGCAATGCATTGTCGAAATGTCGTGCGTTCAGCGTGCCTTGCCGGGTGCATTGAGTAACGGTTGCAGTGCCGGCCATACGTTATCCAGCAACGTGGCCTGGGCTGCCGAGGTGGGGTGGATCCGATCGTCCTGAAACCAGTCGGCGCGCGTGATGACCTTGTCGAGGAAGAACGGCACCAACTGCGTGCCGAGTTCCTTGGCCAGCTTTGTGTACAGCGCGAAGAAGCGTTCGGTGTAGTCTTGCCCGTAGTTCGGCGGAATACGCATACCTACGAGCACGACCTTGGCGCCGGTCTTCTTGGCGTCGCTGACGATGCCGCGCAGGTTGGTCTCGGTCGATTGCAGCGAGAGACCGCGCAGGGCATCGTTGGCACCGAGTTCCACGATGACCACGGCGGGCTTGTGGCGCTTGAGCAGGTCAGGCAGGCGCGTCTTGCCGCCCACCGTGGTCTCGCCACTGATGCTTGCATTGACGACGCTATAATCGAACCGCTCGCGGCGCAGGCGCTCCTGCAGAAGGCTGACCCATCCGGTGCCACGCGCAATGCCGTATTCGGCCGAGAGGCTGTCGCCCAGGACGAGCACTGAGGGTGCCGACGTCTGGGTGGACGTTTGTGCAACTGCCGGCAACACCAGCGAACCGAATGCGGCGGCCGTGGTCGCAATACAAGCCGCCACCAATCGTCGGCGTGCCCCATTTCCAATTCCGTTTCCAATCTTCTCGCGCATGTCCTCTTCCATTCTTGCTGTCGAGTCACTCGGAAAGACCGTAGCCGACACGACGGGTTCGCTGACGATTTTGCACGACGTCTCGTTTTCCGTCACGGCTGGCGAAACGCTGGCCATTGTCGGTGCATCGGGTTCCGGCAAGTCCACGCTGCTGGGCCTGCTCGCCGGGCTCGATCTCCCGAGCAATGGGGCAGTGCGCCTGCACGGGCAGGATCTGTTCCAGCTCGACGAAGACCAGCGCGCCGCGCTGCGGGGACGCCATGTCGGTTTCGTGTTCCAGTCGTTCCAGCTGGTCGGCCACCTGACCGCGCTGGAGAACGTGATGCTGCCGCTTGAGTTGCGCGGCGAGACGGATCGCGTCCGCGAGCGTGCCATGGAAATGCTGGAGCGCGTGGGACTCGGCAAGCGGCTGACGCATTATCCGCGCACGCTGTCGGGCGGCGAGCAGCAGCGCGTGGCGCTGGCTCGCGCATTCGTGGCCCGGCCCGACATCCTGTTTGCGGACGAGCCCACAGGGAGCCTCGATACGGCCACGGGCGAGGCCGTGATCGCGTTGATGTTCGAGCTGAACCGCGATGCCGGGTCCACGCTGGTGCTGGTCACGCATGACCGCTCCGTGGCCGCGCGTTGCGGTCGCATCCTGACCATCGACGCCGGCCGGGTAGCCAGCGACGAGTTGATGGGTACGGAAATCTGAATCGAAGGAAGCGGATCAGCCGCGCGCCAGCACGTCACGGGCGCGGGCGATCAGCGAGGCGGTTGATGCATCGTGCACGGCCGTGCCCTTGCCGGTCAGTTCCGATTCGATGGGGCGGGCGAGGATCTTGCCAAGCTCCACGCCCCATTGGTCGAACGAGTTGATGTTCCAGACCACGCCCTGCACGAACGTGCGATGCTCGTAGAGCGCGATCAGCGCGCCCAGCACGTGCGGTGTCAGATCTTCCATCAGTAACGTATTGCTCGGGCGGTTGCCGTCGAACACCATGTGCGGGATACGGGCTTCGTCGTTGACGCCAGCCGCGCGCAGTTCCTCGGCGCTGCGGCCACGCATCAGCGCCTCCGCCTGTGCAAAGCAATTGGCCAGCAGCTTGGCATGATGCCCCGGCAATTCACGCGGCGGCACCAGTGGTGCCACGAAGTCCACCGGCACGACTTGCGAGCCCTGGTGAATCATCTGGAAATAGGCGTGCTGACCGTTGGTGCCAGCCGTGCCCCAGACCACAGGCGAGGTGTCCACGTGCACCGGAGCGCCGTTGAGTTGTACGGACTTGCCGTTGCTCTCCATCTCCAGTTGCTGCAGGAACGCAGGAAACAGTTCGAGCGACGTCGAATAGGGCGCCATGCAGCTCGTGGGCATGCCGAAGAAATTGCGATACCAGATGCCGAGCATCCCCAGCACCACGGGCATGTTGCGCGCGAGCGGGGCGGTGCGGAAATGGTCGTCCATGGCCCGACCGCCGAGCAGGAGGTCTTCGAACGCATCGAAGCCCACGGCCAGCGCGATCGACAAGCCAACCGACGACCACAGCGAGAAGCGCCCACCGATCCAATCCCAGAATTCGAACATGTTGTCCGGGTCGATGCCGAACTTGACCACCGCCTCGCGGTTTGTGGAAACCGCCACGAAATGCCGTGCCAACTGGTTCTCGGCCACACCGTTCTGGAGGAACCACTCGCGCATGCTGCACGCGTTGGCCATGGTTTCGAGCGTGGTGAACGTCTTGGAGCAGACGATCACGAGCGTGCGGGCCGGATCGAGCCGTACCAGCGTCTCCGCCAGTTCGGTGCCATCGACGTTCGACACGAAATGCATGCGCGGGCCGCGTGGATCGGCCAGGTGCGCCAAGGCGCGGCACACCATGCGCGGGCCGAGGTCGGAGCCGCCGATGCCGATGTTCACGATGTCCGAGATGGGCTGGCCGGTGAAGCCGGTCCAGGCGCCGGTGCGCACGCGGTCCGCGAAATCGCGCATGCGGCGCAGTACGTCGTGGATGCCCGGCATCACCGACTGACCATCGACCTTGAACGGCGCCTCGGGTAGCGCGCGTAGCGCCACGTGCAGCGCGGCGCGATCCTCGGTGGTGTTGATGTGTTCGCCCGCAAACATGGCGTCGCGGCGCTGGGTGACGCCCGCTTCCTCGGCCAGCTTCATCAGCAGTGCGAAGGTTTCGAACGTGATGCGGTTCTTGGAGTAGTCCAGGTAGAGTCCGGCGGCTTCCAGCGAAAAGTCCTCGACCCGGCGTGCGGCCTCGGCTTCGGCAAACCACTGCTGCATCGGCGTATGGCGGATGGCATCGAAGTGTTGGCGAAGGGTGGTCCAGGCGTGGAGTTCAGTCGGCATGCGTTCTTCTGGAAATCGGTGAGACGGCCCGGCTGCATTGTGCGGGGGCAGTGACAAGTATATTCGCGCAGATGTGATGTCAAAAGCCTGAAGTGGCTGCAAAAAGTAACGGCGCTTGCATCATCGGCAACCTTAACAGCCTGTAGCGCGACAACCTATCGGTCGTTGTCCGACGCCTGGCGCCCTATGTGCGCCATCGCACGCGCGGTACGCCTCAACGCCGCAACCGCGCGGCCACACGGCGCAGCAGCGGTTCTCCGCCCGCCACGCACAGGCCGCCTACGCAGATCACGGCGATGCCGAGCGCGGTGGTCCAGTCGGGCAGGTGCCCGAAAGCGAGGTAGCCGACGATGGTCGCGGAGAAGATCTGCAGGTACAGGAACGGGCTCAGGAACGAAGCATCGGCATACTGGAAGGAACGAATCACGAAGTAGTGGCCGAGGGAGCCGGTCAGTCCGGCCGACAGCAGCAGCGCGCACTGCATCGGCGTCGGCATGGCCTCGAACCAGAAGAAGGGCACGAGCAGGGTGGTCAGCGTGGCGCCGGTCACGCCGCTCTGGATCAACGTTGTCATCGGTGCGTCATACGCGGCGATGCGGCGCGTGAGCATCTGCAGCAGCGCGAAGAGTAGCGCCGACAGCAACCCCAATCCCACCCCGAGCGAGTTGAGTTCGCCACCGGGACGCACTACCACGAGCATGCCGCCAAAGCCGATGATGACGCCGATCCAGCGCATCCAGCGAGCATGCACGCCGGGACGCTCGCCCAGCAGGCATGGCGACAGCGCTACCACGATCAGCGGTGCGCAGAAGTTCAGCGCCGTGGCGGTAGCCAACGGCATCAGCTTCAATACGCTGAAGAAAACGAGCGTCGAGGCCAGCATCAGCGCACCGCGCAGCCATTGCAGCCGGGGCACGGCGGGGCGCGATAGCTGCTGCCAGCGCGTGGGGCCGATCAGCAGGAAGATGGCCGCGACGTGGCCGAGATAGCGGACCCAGGCCACGGCCACCACGGGCAAGCCCTGCTGGGTCAGGGTCTTGCCCGTGGCGTCGAGCAGGCTCAGTATCCATTGACCGATCACGAGCAGACCGATGCCCGTGAGGAGTTGACGGCGCGAGCTATCGTCGCCGTCCAGTATGGCAAAACGACTCATGCCGGACGGCCTTCGAGCAATGCGTTGAGTGTGGCCCGGGCGGGCAGGTAGAGTTCGCTCGCCGTCATGCCAGCCGGCCCGGTGCCGGCGTCGACGAGCCGATCCGCCGCGCGGCCATGGATCCAGACGGCGGCTCGTGCGGCGGCGGCCGCGGGTACGCCTTGGGCGAGCAAGGCACCGATCATGCCCGCCAGCACGTCGCCCGTGCCGGCGGTGGACAGGCCGGCATTGCCAGTGGGATTGATGGCAGGTGGTGCGTCATCGGGAGTGGCGATAATCGTGCCGGACCCCTTGAGCACGATGGTCGCGTGCCACTGGGCTGCCAGCGCGTGTGCGGTGGCCAGGCGGTCGCGCTGGACCTCGGACACGCTGCTGCCCAGCAGGCGGGCGGCTTCGAGCGGGTGCGGGGTCAGGATGCAGTCGAGACCGCTGGCTCGCATCTGGTCGCGCAAGCCAGTGTCGGCCGCGAGCAGGTTCAATGCGTCGGCATCGAGCACGATCGGAATGGTGGGTTCCGCATTGGCGCACACATCGAACAGTTGCGACAGGTGTTTGCGGGCGGCGGTGCCGTTGCCCATGCCAGGGCCGGCAACGATGGCCGACATGCCGTCGAGCGCCAGTTCGGATAGCGCATGCAGCATCAGTTCCGGATGCACGGGGTCGATGGCCGGCGCGGGCTGCGCGAGGAATCCCACATGCACGCGTCCGGCCCCAAGATGGAGCGCCGCGCGGGCGCCGAGCAGGGGAGCGCCGGTCATGCCATGGCAGCCACCGATTACCGCCACGTTGCCGTAGCGCCCCTTGTTGCCGGCGTGATCGCGCCGGGGCAGGGCGCGCACGAAGCCGCCCGGCTGGTTGACCATGGCCACGGGCGCAGGGGAGGGCTGGCTGGCATCGAGACCGAGCGGTGCGATATCGATATCGCCTGCGCAATCGCGCCCATCGAGTGTCAGCAGTCCGGGCTTGGCGGCGAGGAAGGTCAGGGTGCGCTGTGCACGCACGGCGGGTTGGCCGGCGCCGGTATCCGCAAACAGTCCGCTCGGCACGTCGAGGGCGTACACAGGCAGGTGCGAGGTATTGAGATGCGCGATCCAGCGCGCCACGTTGCCGTCCGCGCTGCGGTTCAGGCCGATGCCGAGCAGGCCATCGACCACGGCGGCGCAGCCGGCCGGCCATGGCGGCAGGGCGGCGTCGGGATCGGGATGCATGGCGAGCAGTGGCACGCCGGCCGTGCGCGCGTCGAGCCAGGCGCGCGCGGCATCGGCGGGCAACTGGTCGGCCTCGGCGATCAGCCACGCTTCCACGAGCCGGCCGGCCTGGTGCAGGCGCGTGGCCGCCACCAGCGCGTCGCCGCCGTTGTTGCCACGTCCGGCCAGAAACAGGATGCGGCCCTCGGGTACGTGCTGGCTCACCCAGTCCGCCGCCGCTGTACCGGCACGCGACATCAGCGTGAACGGCGGCGTGGTGTCGAGTCCGGCCTGCTCGATCTGGCGGATCGCGGCCACGTCATAGAGCGGCGTGGGATTGGCGATGGCGGCAGCGTCGAGCGACCTCCATGCGGCGTCGGGGACCGGCGCGGAGGGTGACGCGGAGCAGGGTGGCGCGGCAGTGTTCATCGGGTGCTGTGCGGGGCGCGAGCGGATCTTCCACGATTCTGCCCCATCCGACGCGCCGCGCCCACCCCGCCTCCGTGTTGCTTGCGTTGCCGCTACTTGAGTTCCTTCGCCATGACGAGGTCCGGCAGCCATGTCACCACGGTGGGCCAGATGGTGATGATCCCGATGGCAACCACCATCATCATGAAGAACGGCAGCGACACGCGGGCGATGTAGTTGCTGTCCTTCCCGGTCATGCTCTGTAGGACGAAGAGGTTGAAGCCCACGGGCGGCGTCACCTCTGCAATCTCCACCAGCAGCACGATGAAGATGCCGAACCACACCAGGTCGAAGCCCGCGGCCTGCACCATGGGGAGTACGGTTGCGGTGGTTAGCGCGATCATCGAGATGCCGTCGAGCGCCGTGCCCAGGATGATGTAGATGACGGTCAGCACGGCGATCAGCGCCCAAGGCGAGAGATGCAGCGCTGCCACCCACTCGGCCAATGCACGCGGAATGCCGGTGAAGCTCATCGTCACGGACAGGAACGAGGTGGCGCCCAGCACGAACATGATCATCGCGGTCAGCCGGGTGGCCGACATCAGGCTCTCCCAGAACGCCTTGCGCGTCAGCGATCCGCCCGCCCAGGCCAGCCCGAGCGATGCCACCACGCCATACGCCGCCGCCTCGGTCGCCGTGGAGTAGCCGGTGATCATGATCCACGTGATGAACGCGATCAGGATGATGCAGGGCATCAGTTGCTTGATCGACGCCAGCCGCGCCCGCCAGCCGAAGGTTTCGGCCTTGGGTGTTTTCGACGGATTGGCCAGCGCCCAGACCACGATGTATCCCGAGAACAGCAGCATCAGCAGCAGTCCGGGCAGGAAGCCTGCCAGGAACACGCGGATGATCGACACATCGGCGGACACCGCATACACCACCATCGTGATAGACGGCGGTATCAGGATGCCCAGCGTGCCGGCGCACGAAAGGGACCCCAGCGTGATGCGCTCGTCGTAGCCGCGCCGCGTGAGTTCGGGCAGGGCGGACTTGGCGATGGTCGCGCAGGTAGCCGCCGATGACCCCGACACCGAGCCGAAGATGCCGCATCCCAGGATGTTCACGTGCATCAGCCGTCCCGGCAGCCAGTTCAACCACGGCGACAGGCCGTTGAACATCTGCTCGGAGAGCTTGGTGCGGAACAGGATCTCGCCCATCCACACGAACAGCGGCAGCGAGGCCAGCGTGTAGGACGCGCTCGACGACCACCAGGAGTTGGCAAGGTTGACCAGTGCGTCGTGATCCGAAAACACGACGAGTCCCACCCACGACGTGACTGCGATAGCCACCGGAATCCACGCGCCGATCGCGAGGAACACGATCATCACGAGCAGCAGGATCAAAGCAACAAGTACGGTGCTCATCAGACCGTCTCCCCGAAATCGCCCGACGCCAGCTTGGCTTCCTGTGCCAATTGGTAGCGCGGCTTCTGGTGGCGCACCACGCGCAGCCATTCGTCGGCCACGGCCAGCAGGAAGCCGAGCGCGCCGACTACGGCGAAACTTTGCGGAATCCACAGCGGAATCACGATCTGGCCTTGCGAGACATCGCCGATGTCCCAGCTTTGCCACGCGAACGTGCCGAGCGCCCACGCGGCATAACCGGCGAACACGAGGCAGATGGAGAGCGAGAGGATTTCGAGCACCCATCGGCGCTTCGGACCTACGGCCTCAAGAAGCATTTCCACGCGGACGATGCCGCCGTGCTGGAAGGTCTGGCCAAGGACGAGGAAGGCCGATGCGGCGCAGAGCCAGGAGACGATGTCGTCGCCGCCCTTGAGCACTATTTGTGTCTCGCGCGAAATCGACATCGCGATCATCACGATGCAAACGGCGAGGATGCAGAGCGCGCCGAGTGCGGCGAACAGGTCAAGCAAATGGTCGAGCCATCTTTTGGGCGGCTCGACAGGCTTGGCAGGATAGGGGGCTGACATGGGTGGGGCGGGCTACCTGTGATGCGCGGCACGACCTGAGATCGCGACGCACAACCGAAAAAAGAGAACCCGGCAGGCTGCACGAGGCATGCCCGCCGGGCCAAGGCGCACTGCGGCAACAGCGGTTGTCGATCGCCGGCTGCCTGTTTCGATGGCCTATTTCTTGTAGGCGTCGAGGATGGCCTTGCCATCGTCGCCCGCGCTCTTGGCCCAGTCGTTGACCATGGTCTCCCCCACTTTCTGCATGTCGCCCTTCAGTTGCGCGGACGGCGGCGCCACGGTCATGCCGTTCTTCGCCAGCGTGGCCAGGTATTCCTTGGTCTTCTGCTCGGAGATTTGCCAGCCGCGTTTCTCGGCATCGGCTACCGCCTTCAGCAGGGCATCCTGCGTGGGCTTGTCCAGCGCGTTGAAGGCCTTCTTGCTGACCACCAGCATGTTCTTGGGCAGCCAGGCATCGACGGTGTAGAAGTACTTGACCGATTCCCAGACCTTGGTGTCCACGCCCGTGGCGCCGGACGACATGAAGGAGTTCACGGTGCCGGTAGCCAAAGCCTGCGCCAGGTCGGCGGCCTGGATGGTCACGGGCTGGGCGCCCACGATCTCCGCAATCTTCGACGTGGCCGGGTTGTAGGCGCGCCATTTGAGGCCCTTCATGTCGGCGGCGCTGTTGATCGGCTTGTTCGCGTAGATGCCTTGCGGCGGCCATGCCACGGCGTAGAGCAGCTTCATGCCCTGGCGGTCCAGTACCTTGTCCGTGGTGGGTTTGGATGCCTGCCAGAGCTTGTAGGAGTCTGCATAGCTGGTGGCCAGGAACGGCACCGCATCCACGCCGAAGACCGGATTCTCGTTGGCCAGCAGCGACATCAGGATCTCGCCCATCTGTACCTGGCCGGTCTGTACCCCGCGCTTGATCTCGTTGGCCTTGAGCAGCGAGCCATTCGGATGGATCACGATCTTGAGCTTGCCGCCCGTGGCCTTGTCTACATCCGCGGCCATCTGTTGCAGGTTTTCGGTGTGCAGGTTGGTGGCCGGGTAGCCCGTGGGGAGGTCCCATTTGGTGTCTGCCCGTGCCGCCGTGGCGGCCAGCAGCAATGCCGCCGCCGCGACTGCCAATGCCTTGACTCGCATCTCGATCTCTCCTGGTGTTGCGCGTGGGCGCCTGCCCGACTGCGCGGGTTGGACTACCTGGAACTGCCAGCGCGCCATGGTCGCTTTGTCTGATACATGGCGCAGGATTGTGGTCACTTCAATGGTCGCAACATGGTGGTGGCTCGGCCACCTGCCGCGACGTCGAACGTTCGGGGCTGATGCAAGGCTCGTGCCCGGCACGCTACACTTGCGGCCTGTTCGGGGCGTGCGCGCGGGGACACCTCAGCCTAGCAAGAAGCGGCCTGCCCCGACAGATAGGGATGGTCTGTATGTTGCGGCAAGGCCAATGCGGAGTTCCGCCGCTCGGCTGCCGCTCAACCTCGATCCAGGGACGCCATGAACAATGCAGTATGCGGGTTCGATTCGGAGACGCTCCGTGCCGGGTTGGGCCTGCCTGCAACCGTGTCGATGCATGCCGTGACGTGGCGCAGCGACGATGCATCGGCGTTTGCGAACGAGCCATTGCCTGCGTCGTTGGCTGCGGCGTCACCGCGTCGCCGGACCCAATTTCGCGCGGGTCGGCACTGCGCGCGCCACGCACTGGTGCATGCGGGTGCCGGGGCGGTGACCCCGGCCCGTGATGACGAAGGACTGCCGGTATGGCCGGTCGGCTGGATCGGCTCGATCAGCCATACGACCGACCGGGCCGTGGCGTTGGCCGCAGCGGTGGCGCAGGTGGGAGAACTCGGCGCCGTTGGCATCGACGTGGAGCAGTGGCTGGCGCCTGACCGTGCCGAGGAAATCGCCGCAATGGTGGCATTGCCCGAAGACATCGCGGCGTTGGCTGCCGGCCTCGGGCGCGCCCGCGCCGACGCTGTGACACTGCTGTTCTCCGCGAAGGAATCGCTCTACAAGGCGCTGTTCCCCACTGTGCGCCGCTTTTTCGATTTCGAGGCTGCGCGGCTGGCCGGCTGCGCACCCGGTGTACTGGAACTGGCGCTGACTTGCGATTGGCATGCGCGATGGCCCGTTGGCACGCTGTTCGAGGTTCGCTTTGCCGCGACCCCGAAGGCGGTGGTCACGGCGGTATGGGTGGAAGACTGAGGGAGCGAGGTCAGGCGGCCCCGTCATAAGGCCCAATTTCCGTCGGGTTTGATCGCAGATCGAGGGTGATTTGCCGATAAAATGCTGCATTCCCTCGCACTCGTCACAGAAAAGAAGGTTCGCTTCCATGCCACGCAAGCCCGCGCAGGACCGTCAGGCAGACGCTGCATCCCATGGTTCCGAAGTGTTGGAGAGTTCCGACGCAACCGGCGGCGTCAGCGCGCGACCCGCACCGCTGACCCGGGCCCCTGGCGTCAATATCGTTTCTTCGTCACATCTCGTTTCGGTACGCAGCCCGGAGCTTTCCGAATTCGAGTTCGGATTGAACACGGCCTACAACGCCTACAGCCGCTGGGTGGTGCGCTGCATGGGCGCAGCCGGCGTGCGCGACCTGACCTTCCTGGATGTGTTGGTGCTGCACCATGTGAACCATCGCGGCCGGGCCAAGCGGCTGGCGGACATCTGTTTCGTGCTCAACGTGGAAGACACTCACCTCGTCACTTACGCATTGAAGAAGCTTGTTGGCCTGGGATTGGTCGCAGGCGAGCGTGTGGGGAAGGAAGCCACCTACGCCACGACGACGGCCGGGACGGAAGCCTGCGCCCGGTACCGCGAGATCCGCGAACAGTGCCTGACGAGCAATTTCACCGAGGGCAGCGACGAGAACGTGGAAATCGGCGAACTGGCGCGCTTGCTGCGGGTGTTGACCGGTCTCTACGAGCAGGCGGCGCGCTCGGCGACTTCTCTCTGAGATTGGCGGCGTTGAGGTCGGTGTAACAAGGTACAATAGCGGTTTTCCGCCAGCCGGCATTCCATTCAGCAGTGCCGGCGGCCGCGAGCCCCGACCCTCCAGCCTCCTGCCCGTACCGATCATGGCGCATTTTTCGTGCTTCCCTGGCGCTTTGGCGCTTTCTGCCTTCCGTCAGCAACGCCTGCTTGCCGCTCTCCAGCAAATCGACGCCGATATCGAATCGGTGCATGGCCAGTTCGTGCACTTTGTCGATTCGGATACCCCGCTCACTGCCGAGGAACAGACGCGCATAGGCGCGATGCTGACCTACGGCGCACCATTCACGGCTCCGGCCGATGGCGACCGCTTTGTGGTGATTCCGCGCTTCGGCACGATTTCGCCGTGGGCCAGCAAGGCCACCGATATCGCCCATAACTGCGGCCTGACGCATGTCCACCGCGTCGAGCGCGGTATCGAAATCACCGTCATCTGCAAGAAGGGCCTGCTGCGCGGCCGCAAGACGCTGGACGCTGGCACGCGCGCCGCCGTGGCTGCACACCTGTTCGACCGCATGACCGAAACGGTCATCGCCTCGCGCGACGAGGCCGCCGGCCTGTTCCAGGAACTGCCGGCCAAGCCGCTCCAGTTCATCGACATTTCCGCCGGCCGCACGGCGCTGGAAAATGCCAATACGGCCATGGGCCTGGCGTTGTCGGAAGACGAAATCGATTACCTGCTGGAAAACTACGGCAAGCTGGGTCGCAACCCGACGGACGTCGAACTGATGATGTTCGCGCAGGCCAACAGCGAACATTGCCGCCACAAGATCTTCAACGCGACCTGGTCGATCGACGGTGTGGCGCAGGACAAGTCGCTCTTCGCGATGATCCGCAATACGCACCAGTTGAACCCGCAGGGGTCGATCGTCGCGTATTCGGACAACTCGGCCGTGATGGAAGGCGATGTGGCCGAGCGCTGGTTCCCGCGCGGAGACGGCCAGCAGTATGGCCGCCACGAGGCGTTGACCCATACGCTGATGAAGGTGGAAACGCACAACCACCCCACGGCGATCTCGCCGTTCCCGGGTGCGTCCACCGGCGCTGGCGGTGAAATCCGCGACGAAGGCGCCACGGGCCGGGGCGCCAAGCCCAAGGCCGGCCTGACCGGTTTCACCGTGTCGAACCTGATGTTGCCGGATGCCGTGGAATCCTGGGAAAACGCGCGTGACGCGGCCCAGCCGATGGCCCATCGCAACCCGGACGACAAGCCGGGTGTGACCGGCAAGCCGGACCGCATCGCCTCGCCGTTGCAGATCATGATTGACGGCCCGCTCGGCGGCGCCGCGTTCAATAACGAATTCGGCCGTGCCAACCTGGGCGGCTACTTCCGCGTCTACGAGCAGAACGTGGGCGGCACCGTGCGCGGCTATCACAAGCCGATCATGATCGCCGGGGGCATCGGCAACATCGACGCCAATCACACGCACAAGGACCCGCTGCCGG
>Ga0102589_1002104_pt1 | contig 24096 bp, 31 predicted proteins | sample AraplaMF_Col_mLB_FD_76858 | JGI IMG/M metagenome (GOLD analysis project Ga0102589, IMG submission 76858) | Arabidopsis root microbial communities from the University of North Carolina, USA - plate scrape MF_Col_mLB | ecosystem: Host-associated > Plants > Roots > Endosphere | place: USA... | reverse complement strand
CGATCAAAACGTTAGATGATTTAAAGAAAGTGATTAATTTGACACCAGAAGAAGAAGAAGGTGTTAAAATTTCAACAAAAACGATTCCGTTAAATATTACACCGTACTATGCTTCTCTTATGAATCCCGATGATCCACGCTGTCCGATTCGGATGCAATCTGTACCGATTTCGGAAGAATTATATAAAACAAAGTATGATTTAGAAGATCCGCTTCATGAAGATGAGGATTCACCAGTTCCAGGTTTAACACATCGTTATCCAGACCGCGTGTTATTTTTAGTAACAAATCAATGTTCTATGTACTGTCGTTACTGTACACGTCGTCGTTTTAGTGGACAAATTGGAATGGGTGTTCCGAAAAAACAATTAGATGATGCAATTGCTTATATTCGTGAAACGCCACAAGTACGAGATGTTTTAATTTCTGGTGGGGATGGTCTTCTTATTAATGATAAAATCTTAGAATACGTATTAAAAAATTTACGCGCAATTCCGCATGTGGAAATTATTCGTATCGGAACGAGAGCGCCAGTTGTATTCCCGCAACGTATTACAGAAAATCTATGTAATATTATTAAAAAATATCACCCAGTATGGTTAAATACGCACTTTAACACTTCTATTGAAATTACAGAAGAATCAAAACTAGCATGTGAAATGCTTGCAAATGCAGGTGTTCCAATTGGAAACCAAGCGGTTATTTTAGCAGGTATTAATGATAGCGTTCCGATTATGAAAAAACTGATGCACGATTTAGTAAAAATTCGTGTTCGTCCGTATTACATTTATCAATGTGATTTATCAGAAGGTATCGGTCATTTCCGCGCTCCGGTTTCAAAAGGATTAGAAATTATTGAAGGGTTACGTGGACATACGTCTGGTTATGCGGTTCCAACGTTCGTTGTAGATGCACCAGGAGGCGGCGGGAAAATTGCTCTTCAGCCAAATTATTTAATTTCACAAAGCGCAGATAAAGTTGTTCTTCGTAACTTTGAAGGTGTTATTACAACATATCCAGAACCAGAAAACTATGTACCAGGAAGAGCGGAAGGTTACTTTAAAGAGATTTATCCAACATATGAAGAGAAACGTTCGGATATTGGTGTAGCAGGATTGATGAGTGATAAGAAATTTAATCTTGTTCCGGATGATTTACAACGTATGAATCGTCGGAAAGATTATGAAACAAATGAAACACATTCTTCTTTAAAAGATAAACGAGATAAGCGTGATCAGTTAAAAGATAAAAAGTATCAAGCCCAAATGTCGAAATTAGAAGATGGCAAAAAAGCTGAGGGTGACGCAGTATGAATTGTATGTGGTGTGACAGTACAGAAGCAAGAGAAAGTCTGAATACTGTATATTGGGAATTGCCAGATGGTACAAAAGCCATTGAAATTCAAAAGACACCATGTATTTCGTGTTCATCATGTGGAATGGACTATCAGGCTGATCATGTTGTAAAAGAAATAGAAGATCAGTTGTTTTTAATTTATACAAAAGATTTACCAAAACAATTGACATATGAAGAATTAATGGAACGTCCACGTCTCCTAAAAAGAAATTATTTCGACTTTTAACCAGCGATTATGCTGGTTTTTTTCTTTTTACCCTTGTATAATGTATCCAAGTTAGAAAGGTAGGGAATATTTTTGAAAAAGTCATTTTATCACTATATGATGAAGTATCGTGCGTCTTTAATCAGAAATGAAATATCAGATTTAGCTGAAGCTATGTACGATGATTTAAGTTTTCCGAAGCAATCAGAAGATTACGATGAAATTAGTTCATATTTAGAATTAAGTGGATTACTAGGCAGTATGTCTATTTTTGATGAGGCGTGGGAGCTATACATACAAGAAAGATAACGATTAAACATATACAAATATATCTGTATTGGTGTACATCACTCTATAAAAAGTGATGTATTTTTTATTGAAATTTTTTTTGAATATAAGCTGATGTGATAAGCGTTTTTCTGCCGTTTGCATATACTGGTATCAAAATCACGACTTTAAAAAGGAGAGATATAAATGGCAAGAAAAAAACAACCTAAATATAATGTAGGAGATATAGTCGTGATTACGCTATATGGAACTGTTGGCAAAATTACAAATGTTAATTTTCTATTTTTATTTGGTTAATACTATAGTATCACTCCTAATACATAATGTAAGAGGTGAAGAAAATGGGATTAGCCGCAATATACTTACGTTTATCCAGAAATGAAGAGCAACTAAACATAGATGAAATCTTATCCAATCATCGAAATGCGCTGACCAAACTCGCAAAACAGCAAAAATTAACTTACGACATTTATCAAGAAATTTCAAGCGGAGTTAATACTGACAGGCCTCAATTGAATTTACTGTTAAGCAGGTTAGATGATTATGATGCCCTCCTTGTAATGGATATAGACAGAATTTCTCGTGACAACGCTCATGCTGAAGAAATTAAAAAGATGCTCATTCTTCATGACATCAAAATTTTGACTCCCCAAGGCGCAATTGATTTGTCACAGGAAAGCAATGAAATGCTTTTTTCATTCCAAGCAATGATGGCAAATTTTGAATATAAACAAATTCGTAAACGTTTGGGAAGAGGACGATTAGCGGCAGCAGAACAAGGGAAATGGACGATGTCAAATCGAGTTCCATTAGGATATAAGAAGAACGAAGAGAAGAGATTAGAGATAGTTGAAGATGAAGCTAAAATCATTCGCTTTATCTTTCAAAAGACATTAGAACGAGTTAGTGCTAACGAAATTGCAAAACAGTTAGATACTTTAGGGTGGAGAAGCAGAAATGGTAAAGTTCTCACATCAGCACATATTAGTCAAGTCAGAAGGAACGTCGTTTATTATGGAGTTGTTCAAGCGTGCAGAAGAGTTAACGGTAGGGTAGTTGATGAAGTATTTGTTGAAAATGCTCATGAACCGATTATAAGTAAGCAAACATTTTTAGAAGTGCAGGAGATATTGGCAGAAAATACGACTGGTAATTTCTTTCATAAATTGAAAGCGAAGAGAAGACTTCAAAATTTAATTTATTGTAATTGTTGTGGGCGGAAGAGGTATCTGCAGAGTGATGGGGCAGGTAAAGAGTTTATAAAGAGTTGTAGTTACAAAATAGATAATAACGTCTGTCAAGATCGTGGGCATAAATATGAACCGGTTGAGCAGTATGTATTACAGAGAGTTAAAGAAAGAAAACAAAAAGTTGAAAAAGCACTAGAAAAGTTGAAATCTCTTGATATAGTTGATGAAGAGAAGGAGTTAATAGTTCGGCGAGAAGCTTTAGAGAAGCAACTTAATAAATTTGAGAAACGTCAACGGAATCTAAAAACTATGAGAATGGATGGAGAAATAAGTAAAGCCGAATTTTATGAGATGCGTGATGAGAACGAAGGAAAAATTAAGTCTATTCGGCAACAGATTGACCTTATTGACATTCAATTAGAAGATTTATCTAACACAGATGAAAAACAATGTGAGTACGAATACATCATCGGTATGTTAGAAAGGTTAGAGGAACTTGAGCCGGAAGCTTGCAACGCTTTTCTTAAGAGATTTATTAAGAAGATATGGTTTAGCAGTAATACAGAGACAAATCACGATACAACAAAACCAAGAAAAAAAGCTACAATAAAAATTGAGTGGTTATAAGCTTAATGCTCAGTCTTATTTCTAATAAAATTTAGAATTAAAAGGTCGATTATAATCTCGACCTTTTAATTTTTAAGTTATTTGAGCATTCTCAATAATATGGAGTTCATCCAACCATAACTGATTATTTTTGTTTGAATGTCTATTTCTCTCGACTCTTGCTTCAAAGCGAATCTAAAGTCTTTAACATCTATTTTACCACTATTATAAGCTTCAACCATAGTTAATATTTTTTGGGTATATATACGTTGCTCTTTATTAAAAACCATTCTCGAATTATTAACTTTTTCATTAACCTCTTTTAAATCCTCATCTGGAATCTTTTTATCAAATTCAGCAAATATTTGATACTTATCAATTAGATTTTTTATTGCTGTATAGGCATCGACATCGAGAGAATCTTTTAGTTTAAATGTTATTAAAAGGAACAATTGATAGATAGTATAAGAAAAGACATAATTCCTTAATACAGCAAGTAGTGACAAATTAGTGCTTATAGCTTCAAATTTTTCAATAAAATAAGTAATGATTGTTGTGGCGGTTATTATTTCAATCAAATAAAGTAATACATGTGTTAAGAACTGTAGTTTTGTAGAAGGTACTTTTTTTCTAAATAATGAAGTCAATATTAAACAAATTGCTATAAATAAGATTAAATAGAACGAAAATTTGTAATGCATGCTTATCCTCACTTTTAGAGTTTATAAGTTAAATAAAATTTATTTAAATGTGGTAATATTCGACAAAAAAACAGTAATTCCTGCACTTTTATTAAAAGAAAAAACATAAATTCTAAATTAAGTTAGTAATATAAAATTCTCATTTTATTATAGAAAAACCAAAAAAGGACCGTTTTGGTCCTAATACTCTTCTTTAACTAAAGCACCCGTTAGTTGAACAAGAACTTCAACCGATTGAACCTTTTTTCAATAAAACGATAAACTCAAATATTCCAATTCATTAAATAAAGTAACTATAGTTTCATAATTGTTCCATAAGATGGCTTGCTCACTCTTGCTATAATCTAAGAAGCCAGTTCAAAAATGCGCTTTTGTGCTTCAAGATAACGCTGCAGATTAATGATTGTATTCTCAGATTGCGAAGGTGTTTCTTTCTCTAGACTGGTTAGTTTAATCGCATTATCTGCTGCAAGTTTTTTTGTATACTCAAACATTCGATTCACAAACACATCCAACTCGTCCGTTGAAAGTACAATGCTGATTTTTTCAAAATCAGAATGCATTTTCAGTTCACCCAAGCGTGCCATCAAATCTGTAATTATCTCCATTGTAAGAGCACCCTCGCGCACAGCATTCAGGTAGACCTTTAGAGCCTCTCTAAATTTTACAACAACATCAGGTTCTTGATTTTTCTTTGCCTTATTATAAATTCCAGTGCCAATAGCTATTGCTATTTCTAACCCTACTTTAATAAGGGTTTTATTATTCTTGGCAAATTGTAAAACCTGTGCTCCCATACCCCGTGTTTTATCTTCATTCAAGTTGACCGGTTCAAGATGTTTTACAATTTGCCCTTTGTGTCTGTCTGTATTATGACGTACAACGCTTCCAATTCTTATATACTCTCCAGTTAAAATCTTCATACTAATTTCATCAGGTATGTTATATGTATCTTGAACAATTGCCATTCTTTCATCTCCTGTCATCTATCTCACCGGCTCAACTACCGACTGCACACCTTTATTTTTAAGGTTACTAATTAAAATATCTAACTCCATTATAGCTAGTAATAATAACGGAACCAATATATTTGAAATCATAATTTTTACCTCCTAAGATTATTTATTTCTAAAATTAATCTTACTATAAAATTCCAGTTAGTGGTAAAAGATTATTGTACTAACCTGCCTGTTGAAGAAGAAAATAAAATCTATATTTTTTAAAAACTTTTTCCACCGTTTAATTTACGTTTTTCATAGGGCAGATAAAATACATACAGGTAATTGAAACGCTTGCAGAATTGTAGGTGTTTTTAGTTTGGTCAAAAACGTTCAAAGGAGCTATGAAAAATGAAGACAAAACGCATATTCAAAAAAGCATTAGCAATAGAACTTATTTCAAGAGGCCATGAACTATTAAAAGTTGAGCCACATAACAGAATTAAAGGATTTTTTGTTTACACTTTCTTGCTTTCTGATGAACTAATCGATGACATATGGTCGATTACTCAATAGGTAACATCAAAAGTTACCACTATATATTTATTTATTAATGGTAAGTGAAAATGTTACCTATTCATATTTCTAATACTATTTCGAGGAGCTAAATCAAATGCTAGAACTTAAAACATACGACACTAAAGAGCTATGTGAAGCTCTAAATGTAAAGATAACTTCATTCAAGACTCATAAAGAGAAATTCTTGAAAGATTACGATTATGTTGAAATGAAAACCGGTCGTTCCAAATCTTATCAGATATTTTCTTATAAAGAACCAGAAAAATCTGAGTTCATTCAATTGTGCGAGCAAATCGCTGGAAGAGAGGTAAAATTTCCGAAAGAAGAAACAGCAGAAAAGCTTATAAAACTTCTCTTTGAAGATGATTGGACAATTGAAAACTGCGACAATATTGGTTGGGAAGTGCCCAATCGTTTAGAAAGACACACAGTTGGTAAGTATATTGAATTATTTAGAGAATACAAAATTCTTCCTAAAAAGAAAGAATTAATTGAAAGGCATTCTTTTGATACTGAAACTGGTGAATTGTTTTCGAAGTTTATCGACCCAAACAAATACACTTATTATAAAGTATTCACTTCTACCGAAATGAGAGAAGAAATAACTAAAGAAGAATGGCTTGAAATGCACTCATTCATCAGAGAAATTTACGAGGAAAACATTGTTGACCAACTAGAATTATGCAAAGGTAATCCAGAAGCAATTAAAGAAGTAAAGAAGTTTGCTAGGGCTGAAGCTCATAAAGCTTGTGTATATGAATATGGAGGGGTTCCAAGAAAATCTATTTCAAAAGCTCTTACAAAAGAAGCTTATAATTTATTTTCAAACTATTTCAAAAAGGATGATGCAACAGACAATCTGGAAACCACAAAAAACATACTGGATACTTAAGTGACTATAATTAAGTGGTTCTAAAAAAGTTACCTTTGTATTTAAAATAGAAATATAACAAATTTGGAACCAATTCTAAGGCATCGAAAGATGTCTTATTTTTTTTGAATTCTAATTTACGTTTTTGATAAGGCAGATACAAATATATTAACAACTAATAATTATACGGAGGAAACTAAAATGGGGAAATACTGGTATGACAATGATGAATTAACAAAACGAATCAATCGAGATGTTTCACTTGAATCTCTTACTGAAGCTCAAGACGAAGACGGAAAAGAAATGGGAATGGAAGTACTTCACTTTCTTATAAGAAATCAAAAGAATCATAAAAAGAGAAAAATACAAGTAATAAGACAAAAAGACTTAGATCGTCAAGATTTACTTGGACAAGTTCTACGTGACTATCAAAATGGAATCAATCATCTTAAAAAAGATTTCCAAAAAGATGATGGTAAAAAGTTCGTTCGTTCTAGGACAATTGGTCAAATGAAACAAGATATGATTTATTCAAAAGATGCTTTAGATGGAGTCTTTGGTTGCAGAACTGCTGCAAAAGAATCTACTGTACCAAATTTGAGTGTAATAGATTTGAAGAATCCTGCTCACGTAAAAGTTCTTCTTCCAATGAACATGGAATTCGACCCAAATAACGATTTAAGCTTTATCTTTTTAGATTTGGAAGAATTGATTCAAAATTTAAATGATGATGAAAAGCTTGTAGTTGATATGCTTCGAGATGAGCGTCAGATTAATGAAATTGCTCAAGAACTAGATATTACTTATAAAGCTTGTCAATACAAAATCTGGAAAATTTGTGAAAAGATTGCTAGTTTTTAGGGGCGCGGCTAACTGTAGAACGACATATATAATATAAGAGTATTGCTTATAAAAACAAAAGAGAGATATATAAAGTATACTCCGATTTGCTTTATATATCTGTTCCATCTTTCTTCATGATAGGTGGATTCAATTTCATTTCGATTTCGTAGTTGAGTTTTAAAGTTTTTGAAAAGGCTTTAAGGTTCATTGGAGAGTTGGTTTAACCTCCTGATTTCTCCAATGTCAAGAGAGTCAGTTTTTCCATTTGTCTGGCTCTCCTTTTTTAAAACAAATTCAATAAAGGGCTACTTCAAGTAGCTACTAATAATATAAAACGACAGAATGAGTTCTATCGTTTCCTATCGATTTTTTCTTTTTGACGAGGCGTATCCTTCGGGGTACGTCTTTTTATTTTTGCCATTTTTCAGGTTTGCTTCGGCAAGCAACAAATTATTTTAGAGGTGAAAGAGCTTATGAAAATGGAACTACGTTTTCAAAGCACTGAATTAAGTGCTAATGAAGATGGAACAATGACAGTTTCCGGTTATGTTAACAAAACTGAACAGTTGAGTAATGTCCTTGGTACAACAAAAAGATTTGTAGAAAAAATTGCAAAAGGAGCTTTCTCCAAAGCAATTCTAAATGCGACAAGAGATATCGATTTTCTAGCTGAGCATAATTCAAAACTAATCCTTGCTTCCACTCGTAACGATTCATTACAACTGCGAGAAGATGAGCAAGGTTTATTTATGTCCGCCACAATTTCTCCAACCACGTGGGGGTGCGATTACTACCAACTTATCAATGACGGAATTCTTCAGAATATGTCATTCGGCTTCAGAACTGTAAAGGATAGCTGGCGTTCTCTTAGCTCAGGTCTTTTTGAACGAACTATTGAAGAGATGGAATTGTTCGAAGTATCTGTTGTGAAAAGTCCTGCTTATAGCCAATCAACTATTTCAGCTAGAGGAATTGAAATTGTTGAAGAGCCAGAAATTCGAGAAATCGAAGAAATTCAAGAAGAATTCCATAAAGATGAAGCTCGAAGAGCTGAAGATACTTTGAAAGTTGCGCCAAATAGTTCGGTTTTCAAATCTGTATTAAAACATGAAAACGATAAATTAGCTGCTCTAAATGAAGAGCTCACAAAATTAGAACAAAGAAAACAGGAGGAACAAAAAATGGAAGAACGTAACTTTCAAGGAACAACAGAAGGACAATCAGCTATTTCACAACAAGTAGCACCGGTTGCTGAACTTTTAGAAAGTAGCAGTGATGTAGTTGCTAATGTACGTAAGATTGAGTTAATTGGTGCAAATATGAAAATTCCATATGAAACAGCTTTAGATGATGCTGCCTTTGTTCTAGAAGGTGAAAACATTCCAATGATTAACTTAAATCTAGCTGAACGTGATACTGTAACAGGCAAACGAGTTGGAGTAATGCTGAACATCTCGAATTTCCTTCTTAATGAAGCTAAAGGTATGGATGAACATTCTAAAAAATTACTGATTAGACGTGTTGGTAAAAAAATCGAAGAAGAGATTTTGACAGGTGACAACGTAAAAGGACTAAAAGGAATTGCTCCCGATTCATTAGTGACATCAGTTACTTTCGCTATTACTCCAACTGAAGCAATGCTTCGAGCTCTTTACTTAAAAGTTAATTCAGAATACAGACCTTATTGTAAATGGTATATGTCTGAAGCATATTTCGAAAAAGTTGCACAGATCACAGTGAATGGTGAGTACTTAGTTAAATCGAAAACTGTTGACGGGAAAGTTATTCCGACACTTTGGGAACATGAAATCGAAATCTCATCAACTATGCAAGCAGGAGATACGATTACTAATACTCCAATAATTTTCATGTCGATTGGCGATTGCTATACATTGGCTATCGTTAAAGATATTGAGATTAAGCAAGTTATTGGAATGACTGAAGCTTTAAACGGTTCGGTTTCGTTTAAAGCAGAAGCATTATTAGATGGATGTTGCCATAACTATCAAGCAGTAGCAAAAGGTGTAGTAGCATAATTACTTTTGCTCAAAATTCCACAAACTTAGAGGAGAGATTATTCTGCTCTCTTTTTTATTTTTATAAAGGGAGAGGGCTAGTATCAATGTAACATCTAAAGGCTGAATAAGGCTAAGGGTAGACAGTTGCTCTTAGTCTTTATTATTACGATTAGAAAGGAGAAGGTACAAATGAATGAGAAATTAGATTATTTGAAGGAGATAAGAGAAGTGATTGGAGAAGAGAATTTCAAGTTCTGTTCAGCATCTATTGTTGCAAACCACTTCTTAGAACTAATGAAGTGCAAAGGTAAGAAGGTTAATCGGATGCAGCTCCTCGCAGGAGTTAATCTAATGATGTATGTCTTAGGCTGTGATCAAGTGTCATACGGTTTCTTACGTAAGTTTGAAATCTAGTGTTGAAGTCTTCTAAAAAAGTAGTTTTGTGTGTGTTTTGAAAGTGATTTTGGAGTATTTGATTCTCAACTTCATTCAAAAGAAGATATGAGAACTAGCCATTGATACCGCCTCTCCCTTTGGAAAAAAAGATAAAATATCGTGTAATAACGTGGTGAGTGTAACTCTCATCAACGGTACCAATTGGCCCAAACTCCGTTGAACTCAATTTGCATTTTTTACAAAATTTAACAGGTTGATAATGGAGGATATATGTCTAGGCTAACAATTGAACAAACAAAAAGTATAAAGTGCAAATGTACTCCGAAAGAAATCTCTCATAAAGATGACTTCATTACTCATCTTTCCTACAATCTAAGATTGAAAGGAAAACAGCCTTACTTATCATACGGTTCAATGGTCGAACTCTTCATAGAAGAAGCAGACATTTCATATTTGGAAGCTCACCAAATGGACGCTTACAAACTCAAGAGAATTTATCGTGAGCTTTGTAAGAAAGAAGAAGTTCCTGAGAATAAATTTACAATGAAATACCATGAAGATGGAACAATTACTATTGGAGGATTTTAGATGTTGAAGCAGTACAATATCATTCTACAAGGAAAGCTTATTTACGTTACAGCAGAAAGTCTTGAGCAAGCTGAGAAGTTGGCTCAATTGATTGCAAAACAGTTTGAAGACAAAAAATAACTTGGTCATATCTAAAAAAAGATATGGCCAGGTTATTTTTGTTCTTTTTATATAAGTCCATTCTATTTCTGTGTTTGAGGAGACTTATATTTAGACATTTTTTCGGGTATTTCATAAATAAATCTTAGAAGTATTTCAGTAAAATCTAAAAGCCCGGTCGCACCTTCTCTACTCATGCTTGGTATTTCATATGTTACCTCGTTACCCTTGTTTCTAATGTGGCCTCCCACCCTTTGCTGTATGGAGATGTAAATAAAGCTTAAATATCATCTACTGAATTTTATACATGATACAAAGCTTAAGAGTTAACCACCAGAGATAAATTGTTGAAACTGAGTAAAATTCATTATTACCGATTAGTCCATGGGATGTAGTATTTCTTAAGTTATCTCCATGTTTCTCTACCAGTAGGCTTTGAAGATCAAATACAAAATCCTCTCCCCAGAGTTCTTTTAATTTCGGTAAATATAGTAGAGTATTTAAATTTTTCTCTTCTTGGATTCCATCCTTATCAATATTTGATACAATTTCTTCTTCTTTACTAAGTATAAAACGAATGGAGTTTTCAATTTGAGGTATCAATAAGTGCGCGCTGATTAAAAAATCTCCATGTAATCCATAATATAAGCCCTTTGCAAAAATTTCTTCTCGTCCTTCTGGAATAAAAGGATTATTAATTACTAATGGCGCAAGATGTCTTAACATTATAAAGTGTTCTAACAAAACTTGTTTACGTACTGGTTCTATAATGGCTTCTACTATAGCTTGGCGATGGTACCCCGCATTATTATACATTTCAATTTTTATTGCTTCTTCATAATCTTCGGTGCTGTCTGATAAAACAGAAGGAGATTTGCCAATTATCTTACCCTCTGAGTTAACTTTGGCTGAGGTCATAATATGTCTTAAAGGAGACTTTCTTATTACAGCTTCAGCTGTTTCTCTTAGCTCGTTAGTCCTAAGACTTTTATACATTAAGGCTAAAGTAACAAGCTTATCATTAAAAGATTTCCCTTTAACTTCATTGATTGAATTTTCTATTAATTCACTAATATCAATTCCTTCGGATTCAAATTCTTGCATTTGCGAAACTGATTTTTTCTGATATTCTAACATTCTTCTGTGAAGGTTATTTACTGTCTCGGTTGTGCCCTCAATTCTTCTGTATGCTTCAATAGCGCTTTGTAAGTGAGAAACGGCTATGAAGTAAGTAGGATTATCTCTTAAAACCATTTCAGCTTCCATTACGTATGTATTGGCACTTGATAACTTTGCTTCTTCACGTTCATTAAACCTTTTTTCATATGTTAAGCATTCAATACAAAGATTCCAATATTCTCTTGCTCTACTCCAATATTCTCTTTCTTCTTCAAATACTGCTCGTTCCTCCAAAATTTCAATGTGCTTTTCTAAATCGAACCTTTTTAATTTTAGAAGTAACTTTATAAGGGAATTAACAATGAATGATTCTTTTTCTATTTTATGTTTTTCAATTTCTTCCTCTACTTTCTCTATTATCGATTTCCTAATTTCACCTTTCTTAAATAAACTTGCTAGCTGAACAGCTCTTTCTAAACGTTCAATCCCTGCATACCAAGAATCAGGGTTAATCATTTGTTCATATACTTCAATATAGCTACTTATGGCTAAAATGGCCCTCTTATAATTTTTTTGTCTAATCCATAAAACATCAGCTATTCTAGACTTAATCTCTGGATTGTCAATTTCCTCAACAATTTCTTCAAAAAAGGAAAGTTCGGATTCCTTTAGATCTTCTATACTCGCTGATCTTTTTCCATCCATTATCCAAAAGGGCGTAAAATGATTATCCTTTGAGTCTAAATCTAAACCATAAGATGTAACATCCCCTAATAATTTGAAAATATATGCTTTCTTTTCGTCACCATTATCTCTGGCGTCCTGCATTGCTTTATAAAAACTGTGACTATAGTTGTGGTTTTCAGTTATTTCTTCTGAGCTTATAATTTCTTGCCAATTAGTCTCTAAAAAATCTTCCTTTGTTAACGATATATTAATCATATTTTTTCTCCTCCTTTAATGGATAACTGGAATGTTTAATTTTGTGATAATTCAGATGAAAGGTGAAGTAACATATAAAGGTTTTTCTAGTACAATTTATTGTATAATTAATTATACAATACTTTCCATAAATAGATGTGTAAATAGGGGAGATATAAATGGTAATGTTAAGTTGGAATGAACTAAGGGATCAATCTGTTTGTTTCTCAAAAGAATGGAAATAAGAAGGTGGAATTGGAGTACATAAAATATTTAAGGCATTAGGTAGGTTATGAGATAGTTATTATAGTAGTTGAATAAAGAAAAAATGTTTACTACTCTAGCAATGCACTGATAATGAATAGGGGAAGCCGCATGGATAAAAATATGAAAAAAATCGATAATATAAAATTCCAAGTAAAACAATTGATACAAGATAATTTATATAGGGAAGTTACATCAGAAACAAAACATAATATTTCAGGTATATATATGATTTATATAGACAATTTCACTTCTGAAAAGATTGTTCCAATTTATATAGGAAAAGCAGTAAATATACAGACAAGACATAAACAACACTTCGAAGAAATCATTTCTTTAAATAGACTTTCTTATGATGAGTATTATAAATATTTCTTTTCAAAATCTCAGTCTTTCTATGATGGGAATTTTAAGGCGTGTAAAATTTTTAAATACATGATAGAAAATAATTGTTCTCTACGAGATTTCCGTATGACTATCCTAGAAGAAGTAGATGAAGAATATTTAGAAGAAAAAGAGCAAGAGTATTTTAGACAGTTATTACCATCATTCTTTGGTTTTAACCAAATAAATTCCCGAACTGAATATCCTAAATTAAGACCGTTGAGTAGTTCAAAAACAGATCAGTATTTAACTTTATTACAGGAAGATATTGATTGTATATCATCTTATTACGAATATGGATTTACAAAGTTTAATCTTGAATATGCTTTTGATAGAGGTTATTCTTTCTTATTAAGAGATAATGAACAACTTAATAATGAAATACTTGAAAAATATGAAGAAGTTACTTCTAATGTAGATAAATTACTGAAACGATATAACCTTGATGCTGAAGAAAATGAAATTCAAAGATTGAATGAACAAAAAAGAAAAGCTTGGGAAGAATATTTAAGGGTAAGAGACGAATGTGATGAATCAGTAGATAAATTAGAAAACGAAATAATTGAGAAATTTAAAGAACTGAATATCTACAGCAACAAGATACCAGTTACTAATTTTATCCGTAGTATATTTTTTAGAGAGGAATCTGAGAAACCTAAATATAGAAAGAATTTTTATAAGTACTTAGATTCTCAGAAATGTGGCTTTGATTTTTATGAGTTTTTTGATAAGCAAATACATGAAGTAAACGATACATTTAAAGAAAGGGAAAATAAATCTAAACTTCATGATGAAGCTTGTGAACTAAGTACTCAAAAAAAGAATAGAAATACTAATGAAAGATATAAAATGATATTTCCTTCGATTCGATTCACTTCTTTTCCTTTGAGAGATAGATGCGATCCTAATACTATAGGTATAAAAGTAGAGGATGCTGTACTTAATACTTGTCATTTCAAAATATATATTTCGAACAATGCAAGGACTAGAAATTTTGAAATCAGAAAAGACCCAGATATTATTAGGTTTGATTATTGTTTCATTGATAATGAAGGAAATAGAACTGAAAAGAAGTACTATATTGATAATGAAACAACAAGAAATTGTCAGGCTGGAATAGAGTATTTTGAAAAAGATTTTTATGACATGTGGTCTATAAATAAAAAAGGGTTTAAAATTTCTAGCATGATAAATAATGAAGTAGATAACTCTTTCATATCAGTTTTAACTGAATATAAGCATGGAATTAATGATTATACAATAAAAGATAAAAAATTGATTAAATTATCGTCTGTATTGGATGAAGTCCAGCAACTAATCGATGAAGAAACTCAATTTAATATCGATACTTTCAAATTAGATAGTTGTTTAAGATTATGTATGATAAATGAGGGACTTCAAAATAACGAATTTGTAGAAAAAATGATTACAAAAAAATTACCTAAAATTAAGAAGCGTAAAAAGTCTTCAACAGCGAAAGATAAGAAAGTAGTAGATAAATCGAGCGAACCTAAAGTTGAAAGCAAGGTTAAAAGAGTAGAAGCTTATAAACAAAAAGTAATTAACAGGTCAAATAACACTATTGAAGCATTAAATTATGTTTCAAGTAAAGAAAAAGTAACAGCGAAATGTAAGAGCTGTGGACATGAGTGGGAAATACGTAGTGATCACTTATTAGCAAGACCATATTGTCCTTTATGTAGAAAAAATGACTAATAAATAAGCGATTGTATAAATACAATCCAAAATAATAAAATATCAATTTTATTACTAACATCTTAACAAGTAAAAATGAGGCAGCCATATCTATTTTGAAGATGTGACCGCCTCATTTTTATCTGTCTATTGATGTTAGAAGAATTATGGGTGATTTTATGGCATCTGTTAAAAAACGGGTTCTCAGATTGTCTTGTATTGCTTTTTAAGGAGAAAGTCCATATATTTATATTTTAAAATCAACAAAATGTAACAGTGGGCCTTCTGGTACTCGTGATGATTTTTTGTTTTAATTGATATGGATTTCTTTGATTATACCAAAAAACTAGAACGATGGAAAAATATACAGATTACTCAGCGTACTTGAATAGATAACCGCCTTCTTTGAATTTTCTTCCGGGAACAGTTTCTTTTCCAGTTTTCAAGCTGTGTTTCACCCATCCTTGATTTGCAATATTATTTTCTGCTGCCCATTTGAAGGTTTTAATCAATCCTTCGATAGTTTCAATATGCACTCCATCTTTATAAACTTCAATTGTACGAGTTCTTCCTTTCTTTCTTTTAGGATTAGACTCTTCGCATTGTTCTTGGGTAATATTTTTTAAATCCATTTTTTATTATTTACCTCCGATGAAATTTCTAGAGGTATTATATAATAATTACGAAGCTGGGGATAGTTTATTTCTACGAAAAAGAGCATATGTACGTTAATTACAAAGTATGTTAATATAACAAAAAGAGACATAAAATAACTGAAAGTTCAGAAAAGAAGAGAGTGAATACTGTTGAACTTACAATCAAAGCTATACATTAATGAATCAAAATCAATGAAAGAGTTGTTCGTGATTTCAAAGGAGTGCGGTATTAAACAACGTCATGGATTAAATAAACAGGAACTTTTGAAAGCAATTAATGAAGAAATTATGAAGCACAATCAAGAAGTTGAACAACAATACATGGAATGGAAAGCTGCTCAGTCTTTACAACCACCAGTTAAACAAGAAAAAAAGCCTGTTAGAAAACCTCGTAAACCGTTAGAACGAGTAAAACGCCCCATAGTGTTAATCAACGACAAAGATGAAGTAATTGAAAAATTCGAAAATCAGGCTAAAGCAATACATTACTGTGTGACTAACGGAGTTTGCAATGTTGGCTGGGCAAACTGCTCTTTGAAGACTGGTAAAGCGATGTACGTAAAAGACAACGGTAAGATTACAAAGTCTCAGAACGGAAAGTATCATGGAGTTGGGTACAGACTGTTATTTGTAATCTAAAATATAATTTCATTGACCGTAAGGAGATGATTTAATTAATCCCAAAAGATTAGTTAAGTCATCTTTTTTTTTATTTATGAGGATTTTTAATTTACGTTTTTCATCTGGCAGATATAAGAATCATGCGGACAAAGAACACAGACAAAACGTCTCGCATATCATATCGGCAGAGGTGAGGAGCATCATGGATTTTAACTACGAAGAAATAGGAACGTTTGATGCGGAGAAAGCTGCAAAAGCACTTATTGAGTTAGCACAAAAAATTAAGCAAATAGAGAAGAAAGTAAGCAAAAAAGAAGATGAAAAAGCAAGTTAGACCTGTACAAATTAAAGTGTACGGGTTTTCTTTTTTATTTTATAATTATTATAGGGAGTGATACATATGAATTCGACTGAATATTCTGTTTATTTAGAAGAACTCGAACAGATGAGAAAGTTGTTAGAGATGTATGAACAGCTTAAAGGTAACGAAGAATTTCAAGCTTTCTTTGAAGAGGAATACCGAATAAAAATAGAAAAACAACAAATATGAAAATATTAGATGGCGTTTATGTATATGAAGTTAATAATCATGATGGATATTACGTGGAACAAACACTTCAACATGTTACGGAACAAGAAATGAAAAAAGGTGAAACAGAATGGATTGAATTACGCTATCATTTTACGTTCGGTGATCTTGTGCAAGTTACGGGATATGATAAAGATGTTTTTCGTATCGTTGGGTTTCGCACAGAGGTGTGGCGGTATAAAAATGATGCCTGGGAAGATACAATATATGAATTATCGAGAATTACAGATGGTGAGTGGTTAGAGGCTGATGAATCAGATTTAACTTTGCTTGCGAATGCACAAACTGCTAATGCAATCTTGAAAAAAATGAAACAAGATAAAGCCGGGATGAATAAATTAGATTTAGGAAAATTGAAGTCAATAAACAACTCAAAAAAGGTGAGTATTAAAACAAGCAGACAAGAAATTATTGATGGATTATTAGATATTTATAACGACTATCAATTATTATACGAAACATTTCAAGATGAAGAATATAAAATTGTTATGGATGTCGTCCATAATTATTTAGTTAAATTAACAGAGAAAAAATAGTTAGAAAGCAAGAAGAAATTGAACAAAAATATATATTGTGTACGGTATACCTACAATAGTTAAAAAAATAATAAGCCCTTTAATGATAGAGTCTGCCCATTTATCTTCATGCATGAACTCTTCTTTTCTTTGCTCTATTTCATATTGATATTCCATTCGTATTTCCCCCTTCAAATAGCTTGTACTACATCGTATGCTGCAAGGTGAAAGGATATGATAGACAAGTATGATTTGGAAAAGAAAATCTATTTTTCTAATCTCGTATACATAATTTTGAAATTTTTTCATAAAACAGAAATAAAGGGGTGATGCTCATGAAGGAAATTGAAGTCGTAATTGATACGGAAGAAATTGCGGAGTTTTTTTATGAGCAACTAATTGAGAGAGGGTATGTACCAAAGCGAGAAGAGATTGAAGATCTCGCTGATATTACATTTGAATATTTACTAGAAAAATGTATGATTGATGAAGTGTTTGATGAGGATGAAGGGTGAAAGTAACGACGGGATCTACTCGTCGTTTTTTACACTTCAAAATTCTTTCTTTACAAACTTGTCACAAACATAAAGCGTAATTATTGATATAATAAAAAGAAAATTTTAAGCAAGAGGTGAAGGGATGTTCAAAAAAATTATTGATTCTTTACTAGGAAAGAAGAATAGATATCGTTCGTATTCAAGTAGTGATTATCGTCATAGAGGTCGTTCGTATTCAAGTAGTGATTATAACAAGAGGAGAAATTCTCATGGCTATGGACATCAGCATTATAAAAGAAAGCGTAAAAGCCGCAGCTTTTTTTCAAGTAGTTGATGAAATGGCGTGATATACTCGCCTGGTTTGATAGACCGCTGCGTATGGATACAATTGTCTCGCAGCGCTATAAAATTGAATCAGTAATTGGAATGGGCAGCTATGGCTTTACATATATCGTTTATGATTTGCAAACGAAAGAAAAAAGAGTTTTGAAACAGTTAAGACAAAGTAAGCAAAAATATATGTCAGGTAGAAGGTCATTCGCACAGGAGCAAGCGATTTTAGAGCAGTTAGATCATCCGGCAATACCGCGCTTATATGACGGCTTTATATGGAAAAAACAGCCGTTTTTTGTAATGGAGTACATGCCAGGTAAGAATTTTGAAGACTTCATTTTCAAAGATGGACATGTATATGAAGAGCGTGAGGTTTTTCAGATTTTATATAAAGTACTTGAGCCAGTTTCTTATTTTCATAGTAAAGGTATTATTCACCGAGACTTACGAATTCCTAACATTTTAATAAAAGAGGAGCAGATTAGTATTATCGATTTTGGATTAGCTAGATTTATAGAAGAAATCGATGAACGAGCATCTACCTATGAAGGAGAACAAGCCTATATGCGAGAAATTCACTATCGTAGTGATTTTTATGCGCTAGGCCACTTTACATTATTTTTATTATACTCTGGCTATGAATCTACTGCAAAAGAAGAAAGGCCATGGTATGAAGAGTTACAGCTAATGAAAGAAAACTGTGAAATTATTATGCGAATGCTACGGATGAAGCCTCCTTATTACGAAAATATACAAGAAGTTAGAGAAGATGTACGCTATGCATTAGAAAGGATGGGGGATACATGTTTCAAAAGTTTTTAGCAAGCGTTGGAATAGGAAATGCAAAAGTGGATACAGTTCTTGAGAAAGATGAATATTTAGTAGGAGAAGAAATTGTAGGTGTGGTTCATATTACGGGTGGATCAGTCAATCAACAAATTGAAAGCATTTATTTAACACTATCGACATCGTATATACGAGAAGTAGATGATAAAAAAGTAAGTGCTACATTCGATCTAGAACGAGTACGTTTAACCGAACCTATTACGATATCTCCAAATGAAAAAGTAGAAATTCCATTTTCATTCTCAATGCCAATTGAAGCGCCACTTACATTTGGAATGAAAACGGTTTGGATTCATACAGGTCTTGATATTAAGCACAGTATTGATCCGAGTGATCGTGATTACATTCAGGTGCTACCGAATGTGTTATTAAACAGTGTTTTAGATAGCGTAAAACAATTAGGATTTAGGCTTCGTCAAGCGGAGTGTGAAGAATTACCACGTCATTTACGTGCCAATATTCCATTTGCGCAAGAGTTTGAGTTCATTCCAGTTTCCGGACAGTATTATGGCAAATTGGATGAATTGGAATTATTAATTTTACCACGTGCTTATGATCGTTTGGACATTATTATGGAAGTTGACAGAAAAGCCCGTGGGTTAGCAGGTTTATTTTCAGAAGCTTTAGACTTAGATGAAAGAGTTGTTCGCTTTACTGTAACACGTGAAGACATTCCAACGATGCAGCAAAAAATTAACAGTTATATTTCTTAATAAATGATGCATAAAAAAGAAATGGGGAGGAAAACTAAAACAACCGCTCCATTTCTTATTTTTATATAGTGAGGTTATGTATGTGAAACGATATCGACATGTATACTTGTTAAGTACGTTACTCATTTGTTTTGTCGGATTATCACTTTCGTATCATACCGCTTGTATTGAGAGATTTGATGATGTTATTTCCAAATTTATTCAAGGTTTTCGGAACGATTATTTGACAGCTTATTTTACCTGGATGTCTTATATTGGTTCAAAAAAAATATATTTTCCAGTATTAATCATAGTTGTAATGTACTTTCTCATTCGAAAAAAGTTGTTAAGTGCGTTATTTTTAATCGTTAATTATTATGGATCTCGTTATCTTAACAGCCTCTTAAAATTATGGTACGAGCGCCCAAGACCGGATGTCACGCAGCTTGTTACAGCTACAGGGTATAGTTTTCCGAGCGGCCATACGATGAATGCTACAGCATTTTTAGGGTTTATCGCCTATGTAACAATCACAGAACATCGCATTACACTGCATAAAAAGTTGTTGCTTATTTTTATTACATGTTTTGTTATATTTTCTATTTCTGTTAGCCGTGTATATCTCGGTGTCCATTATCCATCCGATATATTAGCGGGCTGGGCAGCGGGTGGAAGTTGGCTTATTTTATGTATTATGTTTCATCAAGCATTCATCAAAAAAGAACCTATGTCATCATAGGTTCTTTTTGCATAGGTTCAACATGAATATGAGTGTGTAAAATTCCAAATTTTCGTTCTAACATTTCTTCAATTTTATCGGTAATATGATGGCTTTTACTCACGTCCATATGGGCATCTACTTCAATCGTAATATCCACATACGTTTGGTTTCCATACATACGTGCGCGAATATCAACAATATGTTCAACACCAGAAACGAGTCTGACAGCTTGTGAATATTCCTCCATTTTATCCGGATCAATGCCGTCAGTTAACATATGAGAAGCTTCTATAAAGATGTCCCACGCGGTTTTGCAAATAATAAAGCCAACGATTAACGCCGCAATTGGATCGAGGATAGGCATGTGGAACTGTGATGCTACAATGCCGACAACTGTACCTATACTCACGAGAGCATCTGATAAATTATCTTTTGCAGCGGCTTCTAATGCTTTACTTTTTGTTCGCTGCGCAATTTTATTATTATATTTGTACACGACGTACATGACGACAGCACAAAATAAGGCAACCCATGCTGCAAGTACATTTGGTGCGGTTTTTTGCGGATTGAAAAACGATTGAATTGCACTTACGATTACTTCTAAGCTGACCGTCGCCATAATAAAGGAGGCAACAAGTGAAGCGATTTGTTCTGCACGTGAATGTCCGTATGGATGATCCGGATCACGGGGTTTACGAGAAATTTTAAGACCAATTAATACAGCTAAAGAAGCACCAATATCTGTTAAGTTATTTAAACCATCCGCCCGTAATGCACTGGAAAGGGCAATATAGCTAATTACGATTTTCAGTGATGATAAAAATATGTAGGCGATAATGCTGACAATAGCTCCTTTATCAGCTTCTTTATTAGAAAGTGAATTCATAATGATCACTCACCTTTCTGTTAGGAAATTCTTTCTATTAATAGAGTATCAAACGAAACTCGTGTGGGTCTATACAAACATTGTTGACGCTTTATAGTTTTTTAAGTAGGGGATAACAAAGTTTCGCAAAGGAAAAATATGTTGCAAAGTACAAAGTGAGAAAAGGTAAAAATTTCATCGGATTTCCTTTGCGATATAAGGAAGGGGGGAGATGCGCAAAATATTATCCTGCTTTTTACGATCCTTAGTATCACAGGGGGTAAGTCGTCCGATGAGGAAGCAAGATATTTCTATGCTATCGATATCTATTTCGAAAGGATTTGGCGGTTTAAATGAAGATTATTTTATGAACATTGAATGAAGATGAACAAAAATTAAAGGGGATTAATAATCTGCTATATGATTTGTTAATTACATATAAAAATGGAGATGTATCTTGGAGATGAAGGAGAAAGAAGTATCCTAATGTATATTGGTCAGGAGGAAATAGCCTATTACACTTCTGAAGAAATGACTAAGTAATTACGAAAGAAAATCATTAAAAAAGACTAAAAAAGTGCCTCTGAAAGAATATATCTCAGAGGCACTTCTTCTATTTTAGTATGCTTCTAAAAACTCAGTAACTTGCTCTTCTGTTTTTGCGTTTGCACTATGTAAATGACCAAGTTTTTCACCATTTTGATACACTAATAAGCTAGGAATTCCCATTACTTGATACTCTTCTGCAATACTTGGGAACTCATCTTTATTAATAGAATACCATTCGAATTTCTGGAACTCTTCCATTACATCTCCGATAAAGTTGTCCATACGTACACAATCTGGGCACCATGTAGTGAAGAACTTAACTACTACTGGCTCCTCGCTTGCGATAATGTCTTTAAATTCCTTTTCAGACTTGATTTCTTTCATGTTTTTTGCTCCTTTCAATTTTATACGAATCTGCTAGTATTTTTATGCAAAATCCGTATTTGCAAACATTTTACAAACATTAGTGTTTTTGAAATAGATTATTTGCAAAATCTTCAACTGCTTTTTCTTGTAGTCCTGGTACGACATGCGAGTAGGTGTCTAATGTGATGCCTACTCTTTTATGTCCTAAACGTTTACTTACAATCTTCGGATGAATACCTTGTTTCAACATTAAAGTTGCATGAGTATGTCTTAGATCATGGAACCAAATATCAGGAACTTCACTTTTCTTTATAAGCTTTTTCCAGAGCTGTGTCAAATTTCTGAAATTGCAAGGATTACCATTGAAAGTAGGACAAACCAAATCATAGTCGTTATATTCGCTTCCGTATCGCTCTTTTACTACAAGATTCGTTGTCATATTTCGTGAAAATAAATACCCTATAATTTTCTTAGAATACAAATCCATGACAGATGCAAGATAACACCAAACGTCTTTTTGGGTGTGAATGTAGGTAATATCAGCTACCCATTTTTCATTTATTGTAGTTGTAGAAAAGTCTTGTTCTAATAAATTTGTCCGTTCCTCTACGGTTGATTTTGAAGAATGTGGTTTGTATTTCTTTAAGATAATGGAACGAATATCTTCTTTTCTCATGAGCCGTTGCACACGCTTTATGCTTACTTGTAATCCTTGTTCCAATAGTATTTGATGAATCCTAGGTGCACCGTAACGACCTTCACTGTCTTGATGAATTTGTATAATTTTTTTGGTTAATTTTTTATTTTCACGACTACGCTTTGACTCTGTTTTATGCTGAGATTGGTAGTAAGAACTTCTCGCTATCCCAAGAGTTTGGCACATCATATGAACAGAGTGCGTTTCTTTTTGACAATCAATAAATGGGTGTAATTCTGTATCTTTTATTTTCTCGCGAATATGGCCATAGCCTTTTTTAAAATTTCATTCTCTTCTTTTAGACGAAGCATTTCTTTTTTCATTCGTTTTAGATCTTCTAATGTCATTTCATCTTCATCAACTGATGTGATAGGAGAATATATTTTAATCCATTTATAAACGGTTACTTCTGATACGCCATACTCGCTGCTTAATTGTTTTACAGATTGTCCTGAACGATATAATTCAACCACCATTTTTTTAAACTCTTCATTAAATTTCTTGTTCGTCATACGGACACTTCCTCCTTGAAACCCATTGTAAGGACTTAACTATGTTGTGTCCATATGACTATACTAACTCCAAATAATTGTAACCATAATAATAATATATATAGTTATCAAAAATTAAATCTGTACCGTCAATATTTTTGTGTAAATAAGTGGTCCCTTGGCTTGTCTGAGGGGTTTTTTGTTTTTGGGTGTAACTTGTTTTCTGGTTCTGGTGCAAATATATGAAGAAGAACGCGGATAATAGTAGATTCCTAGTGAAATCGTATTTTATGCTATAAGTCCACACACTTGGTGGATGAACTCTTTTTGATTTTGGACAAACTGATTCCGTAAATCAATCTGTCCCCTTTTTATCATATGCATGGCTTCAACACCACTCAATATAGCGATTGCAGTTTTAAATGACTTAACCCCCAACATATAACGCACACGTTTCTTAATAAAACGATGATCTTGTTCCACTATATTATTGAGATACCTAACTTGCCTTATCTTTATGCCTTCGGGCATATGTTTCTCTTCTTTCAACGCTTGAATCGCTACAGGATAGGCAGGGTTTTTATCTACTGTTATCAC
>Ga0102589_1002100_pt1 | contig 24124 bp, 25 predicted proteins | sample AraplaMF_Col_mLB_FD_76858 | JGI IMG/M metagenome (GOLD analysis project Ga0102589, IMG submission 76858) | Arabidopsis root microbial communities from the University of North Carolina, USA - plate scrape MF_Col_mLB | ecosystem: Host-associated > Plants > Roots > Endosphere | place: USA... | reverse complement strand
TTCGCATGGAAAACTGGAACTGGATGTTACCAGGTGCTGCTTTTGCTTATGAAGGAACAGATGGTTTAAAAACGGGAAGTTCAGATACAGCTGGGTATGGATTTACAATTTCTGCAAAACGCGGTGATCTACGTCTCATCTCCGTTATTATTAAAACAAAATCAATGGATGAACGTTTCACAGAATCACGCGAATTAATTGATTACGGATTTAATAACTTTGAAAAGCAGAAATTAAAAATAGATAAAAACAATACAATTTCTGTTGTAAAAGGAAAAGAAGATACTGTAACTGTGACACCTGAAAAAGAGATAACGGTGATCTCAAAAAAAGGAAGTAAACCATCTTATAAAGTTTCTACTGAGGCAGATAAATCACTTGCCGAAGATGGGAAATTAGTTGCGCCAATCAAAAAAGATGCTAAAGTAGGTTCACTTGTTTTAGAATCAACTGATCAATACGGTTTCTTAGACGGAAGTAAGAAGATGAAAATCGCTGCAAAAACAACAGAAGAAGTAGAAAAGGAAAATTGGTTCGTATTAACAATGCGATCAATCGGTGATTTCTTCTCAAATATGTGGTCAAAAATATTCTAATTGATAAAAAAGCTAGCACATTTGCTAGCTTTTTCATTATCTTTCTCCCTCTAACGCTAAAATTCCCCTCCCTAAAACTTTGTTTGGTTGTCATATCTGGGTCCTTTTCCTCATACGTATGAACTAGTAATTGCTCCACAATTCATCTAGAAATAAACCTCTTTCTCTAGTGCAATCCATAAAGAGAGGTGAGACATAATGGGCGTTATCAACTATACAGAAGAAGACGTAAAATTATTAGCTAGACTCATGCGTGCAGAAGCTGAAGGCGAAGGGCAACAAGGCATGCTGATGGTTGGAAATGTAGGTGTAAATCGAGTTCGAGGAAATTGCTTAGATTTTAAACAAATACGGAATTTACGCCAAATGGTTTATCAAAATCCGGGTGGTTTTGAAGCAACGCAAAAAGGATACTTTTATCAACGAGCCCGTGAACAGGACATTGCCCTTGCAAGGCGTACAATTGAAGGGCAACGTTTTTGGCCTGCCAATTTTGCTTTATGGTTTTTTAGGCCCGAAGGTGCTTGTCCACCAACTTGGTATAATCAACAAAATTCAGGCCGTTTTAAAAAACACTGCTTCTTTCAACCATCCGCCGGGGATTGCCCAGCAGTATATTAAGGAATGAAAACGAGGAGGGACTTGTAATGGCACAGCAACAAAATCCATACTATGGAACGGGTTTTTATCAACCTTCAGGGGGATATATGCAACCACAACAACAAATGACGCCGCAGCAGCAACAAGCTATGCAACAGCAAGCTATGCAGCAACAAACTATGCAGCAACAAACTGCCCAAGCACAACTTGCAGTATCTCAAGGTATGCTCCCACTAGAGCAATCATATATTGAAAACATCCTTCGCTTAAACAAAGGAAAACCAGCAACTATTGTTATGACATATGAGCGCGGCAGTTCACTTGGCACACAATCCTATACAGGTATTATTGAAGCAGCTGGACGTGATCACATCGTCATCAGTGAACCAAAATCCGGAAAAAGATTCTTACTACTTATGATTTACTTAGATTATGTAGAATTCCCTGGAGAAATCACGTATTTACCTAGCCAACCAGCAACCTATGCTCCAAGACCATAAAAAAAGCTGGCATTTGCCAGCTTTTGTTTTTGTCTTTATAATCCTTTTACAACTGCAGTTCCTAGTAAAATCCAGCCTACAATAAACGCTACACCACCAAGTGGTGTAATCGGTCCGAAAAACTTAATCCCCGTCGTACTTAATGCATATAGACTTCCAGAGAACATAATAATTCCCGCTACCATAAACCAGCCTGCTGTGCTTACAAGAGAAGATTGAATCTTATCCATTAATAACGCAACAACAAATAATCCTCCAGCATGAAACATTTGATATGTAACACCTGTTTTCCAAACTTCTAACATTTTTGCAGAAACCTTATTTTCTAAACCGTGTGCACCAAAAGCACCTAACGCGACAGATAACCCGGCTGTAATACAGCCCAATAAGAAGAAAATTTTCATTGGAATTCCCCTTTTTTATCTTTATAATAAGAAATTTTTACATATTAGCCAACCAATTTAGCTTTTAGAAATCAAATAACGAATTACCATTTGCACCATCTTCTTTTATATAGACAGGTTCTCCAGAAACCGCCGCAATCGGTTGAACCGTCATCGTCGGATGTGGTGTTATAACTTGTGATTGTAGCCTTGGCTCTACATATGCAGAAGTTTCAACCTGTTCATCTAATAATAAATCACATAAAGCACGAACCACTAAAAGATGTTCTTTTGCCTTTCGTCCTTCACTATTTTTTGCTTTCGCAACTTCATTTGCCATTTTATTTAAAATTTTATCGCTCGATATTTGCATTCCTAATCACCTCGTACTTTGTAGTTCTTTCTCAAATTGCCCCAGCTTCTCTACTGGACCAAATACTATTATCATATCATGTTCTTGTAATTTTTCCTGCCCTGTTGGATTATGAATAATATTTCTATCTCGTAAAATCGCTAAAATTGTAACATCAAATTGATTTCTCACATTGCTTTCTATCAATGTTTTTCCAATTAAAAAAGACCTTTCGCCAATTTGAACTTCCTCTATTGCAAAAGCCTGATCTGTTCCATAAAGTACCGTATCAATATAATGAACCGTTAACGGATTTGCGATTCCTTTTGCAATATGAATTCCAGCCATACTGGATGGATTAATAACTTTATTGGCACCAGCACGGCGTAATTTCCCTTCCGTTTCTGGCTTTTCAGCTCTAGCCACAATTTTAATTGTACTATTTAATCCTCGCGCTGTTAATGTAATAAATACATTTTCAGCATCATTCGCAACAATTGCTACTAAGCCAGCAGCCCTTGTAATCCCCGCCTTACGTAACACCTGATCTTCCGTGGCGTCACCATGTACATATAAAAGCTTCTCTTTCTCTAGTACTGCTTCTTCTTTATCAACAACAACAAATGGAATATTCTTTTCCTGTAATTCGTGTACAACTTGAAGTCCTACTCTACCACAACCACATACAATAATATGATCTTGTATTTGCGCTATTTGTTTGTCCATTTTCTTCCTCCGCACTGCATGAAATAAATTCCCCTCAATAATCATTGCTGCTACTACCCCGATTGCATATGTAACAATTCCTACACCAACAGGAATAATAAGAAGCGCAAAAATCTTCCCAGCTTGTGTTAATGGAACTGCATCTCCATACCCAACCGTTAATACTGTAATCATTGTCATCCAAAAGGCTTGAAACAAACTAATCTCTTCTATCATCATAAATCCGATTGTTCCAAGAACTACAACAAAACACATACATATAACTGCAATCCATAATTGCCTGCGTGCATTCATCTCATTCTTCAACTCTTTTCTCTACTACAATCTTTGCCAGAGGAAATGAAATACGTATATACTAGAAGCGGAATCTACGAAAGAGGTTGATATAATGAAAACATTTCTTTCTGCCTTGCAATGGGCATTATTTATTTTGGCCGGTAGCCTCATTGTACCAATTAGTGTTGCTGCTAGTTATGGCCTTGAAGGTGCTGAAGCAATTGCATTTGTACAACGAACGTTATTTGTTCTTGGCTTTGCTGGCCTTCTGCAAGCTATATTTGGTCATAGGCTACCGATTCAAGAAGGGCCAGCTGGTCTTTGGTGGGGAATCTTCTCACTATACGCGAGTTTAGGTGTCGTATTATTTGGATCAAATAATGAAACACTCCGCGTCTTACAATACGCATTTCTGTTAAGCGGCATCATCTGTATTATCCTTAGTATTTTTGGACTTATTGATAAACTTGTCCGTTATTTTACACCAACAGTAATTGGAACATATTTATTCCTTCTCGTTGCCCAGCTCAGCGGTTCTTTTCTAAAAGGAATGTTCGGCCTTGATGGACAACATACTGAAGTACAAGCAAACGTCTTTATTCTTTCACTCATTGTTATTTTACTATCTTTTTTTATTATGAAGCTACCTATTATTGGACAATACTCTGTTCTGTTCAGCATTGTCTTTGGATGGATCCTATTTGCATGCTTCGGATTATCTAATCCGGTTACACCGGTAACAGATATCATCCGTCTACCGTCTCTATTCGTGTTTGGATTGCCTCGTATCGAATGGAACATGGCAATTACCGTTGTCTTTGTCACACTGTTGCTCTTAACGAACATGTTGGCAAGCATCCGTGTTGTGCAAAAGGTTGTTTCTAAATATGAAGAAGGTGCAGTTCAAAATCGATTCAAACATGCCGGAATTATAACGGGCATAAATCAGCTTTTAGGTGGTCTTTTCTCAGCAATTGGACCAGTAGCTATTTCAGGTTCAGCTGGATTTATTGCAACAACAAATATTTATAAACGCCTTCCTTTCCTATTAGGGTCAAGTTTTATTATTGTAATTAGTATATTTCCAAAGATTACATCATTCTTCGCCGCTATTCCTGTCGCCGTTGGATATGCTGCTATTTATCCTGTATTTGCAAGTATGATTGGTCTTGCCTTCCGTGAATATGACACCGTAGAAAATAAAGAGCGTTTATTCCGCGTCGCTGGTCTGTCTCTTTTCACAGGAATCGGGGTTATGTTTGTCCCGCCGCAGGCATTTTCGACCCTGCCACCATTTTTAGCATCATTTTTAAGCAATGGCCTTGTACTTGGTTCTGTCATGGCTATTTTGCTTGAAGTTTTATTTTCCCGTTCAAAGGAAAAACAACCATCGTAAATTGGAAAACTTCCATTATTGCACTCTACTTTCAGAGTTGTTACGATAGAATTATCATGGGCAATATGCCCATGATAATATATACTAACAATACAGTGATCAGGCTCACTATATAAAATGAAACTTCCATCACCAATCAGGTTTTTGGTTTTTCACATATACATTACTGCTTTAAAAACAAAAGATGACCTGCACTCATTTTCTCCCTTTGTTTTAACTTGGCGTGGTGGCAGGAAAAGGATCTGACCGCTTCTATGCATGGGCGGATGCTCTCTTCCATCTAAAAAGGAAGGGTTTCTATCTTTTTTTCAATTTATGTACCTTTAAAGAGGTTCGATGTCTTACTATTTAATCCTCATCGTTTTGCTAGAACGAATTTCTAACAATATCAACTTTCAACAAAGAAAGGAACTTTCTATATGTCTTATAAAATGATTGTTTTAGATTTAGATGATACTTTACTACGTGATGACCATACGATTTCAGAACGTACAAAACAGGCCTTAATGACTGCTCAAGAACAAGGTGTAAAAGTTGTGCTTGCTTCTGGCCGCCCAACATTTGGTATGCGTCATATTGCAAAGGAGCTTCGTCTAGAAGAATATGGAAGCTTCATCTTATCGTTTAATGGTGCAAAAATTATTAATTGTAAAACGGATGAAGAATTATTCAGCAGTACACTATCTCCTGAAATCGTTCACAATCTATATGAAATTAGTAAAGAAGAAGATGTTTGGATTCATACGTATATGGGCGATGATATTATAACGGAAGAAAATAATCCATATACAGAAATTGAAGGAACTCTTACAGGCATGTCAATTATTGAAGTAGACAGCTTTATCACTGCTGTACAAGAACCTGTTGTAAAAGTATTAATGAATAAAGAAGCTGAACGCCTTGTAGAAGTAGAGAAAAAACTTCAAAAACAACTAGAAGGCAAACTAAGTGTAATGCGTTCAAAACCATACTTCTTAGAGTTCACAGAAGCTGGTGTAACAAAAGGAACAAGCTTAAATCAATTGATTCAAAAACTTGGTATTAAGCGTGAGGAAGTAATCGCAATGGGCGATAGCTACAACGATCAAACAATGATCGAGTTCGCTGGCCTTGGTGTTGCGATGGGCAATGCTCCAGATGACATTAAAGAAATTGCAAACTACGTAACAGACACGAATATGAATGATGGCGTTGCTAAAGTTGTAGAGAAATTTGTGCTAAAAACCGAAGTTCTTGTTTAATATATAAATTTTTCAACATACAAGTTACTGCTTTGAAAACAAAAGGTGACCTGCACTCATTTTCCCCCTTTTTTTAACTTGGGGCATGGGGCTAAAAAAGGACCTAACCGCTTCTATGCATGGACGGATGCTCTCTCCCATCTAAAAGGAAAGGTTTTTTGTACTTATATAGATGCATTCACAAAACCCATTTGAAGTCAAATACTTCAAATGGGTTTTTATTTAAATGTACGTAGCTTTGTGAAGATATTTTGAACTTTACAACATTCTCGTAGTGTAAACTTTGTTTTTGTATATAATGAAACAAAACATACTATTTTATTTGGAATAAGAATACAAATTTACTATATACAAGCGCATGTTTAAGGAGGCACTTTTATGTTATCTACACCAATCGGAAGATTAAGAGCAATTGGATTAGTCGAAGGGATTTCCTTTCTACTACTATTATTTGTAGCGATGCCGTTAAAATACTTTGCGGGGTTTGCAACAGCAGTTAAAATTACAGGTATGGCTCATGGCGTTCTATTTATATTATTCATCTTTGCCGTGATTCAAGTAACAATCGTACATCGTAAGTCTATCTTATGGGCTTTAGGTGCGTTGATTGCTTCCGTTATCCCATTTGGTACATTTGTACTAGATGCAAAATTAAAAAATGAACCGCAGTGATTAAAAAAGGTAGCTAACAGAATGACTGTTAGCTACCTTTTTTATAGATTTGGAATTTGCCAATCAATTTTTTTCTCATCCATACTAGATAAGAGGTCATTTACTTTTGAAAACGGCTTGCTGCCAAAGAAACCTCGTCTTGCTGATAAAGGACTTGGATGTACAGATTCAATAATATGATGATTCGAGTTTGTAATCAGTTTTTTCTTTGCTTGTGCATGGCGCCCCCACAATATGAAAATTAAAGGTTTTTCACGTTCATTTAACAGTTCAATAACACGATCTGTGAAATGCTCCCATCCTTTTCCCTTATGAGAATTTGCTTCTCCTTGTCTCACAGTTAACACCGCATTAAGTAATAATACGCCTTGCTCTGCCCATTTCACTAAATAACCGTTATTCGGAATTTCACAACCAAGATCTGCATGCAATTCTTTGTACATATTTTGCAGTGATGGTGGTGTTTTCACGCCAGGTTGCACAGAAAAACTTAACCCATGCGCTTGATCTGGTCCATGATATGGATCTTGTCCTAAAATAACAACCTTTGTATCCTTATAACTTGTATAATGTAGTGCATTAAAAATATCATTGGCTTTCGGATATATGACATGGGTACTATATTCTTCTTTTAAAAACTGTCTTAGTTTTTGATAATATGGTTTCTCGAATTCTGGTGCAAGTAACGGCTCCCAATCATTCTTTAAAATATGTTCCATCTCTTCACTTCCTATTCATTTAATTGACCATGTCTTGCTTCGTAAATACGACAAATGAAATGATAAGAGAAACTACAGCCCAAGCTGTTAAATTCATCAATGAAAAGCTCATCGATAGACCTTGCAATGCCGGTAACTTCCCTGATAAATAATCTGTGAGCGATAAATTTACGCTAAAAATATATTTTGCCCCTTCCCAAGACGTTGCGAAGGAACTTAAGATACCACCTGCAATTAACGCCGCTAGCATGACTCCCATACCAGCTGGTGTATTACGAATTAACACAGAAACCATAAAGGATATGGTTCCCACAACAATCGCAACAAACCAAGCTAATCCATATGCCATTAAAATATATTGCCACTGCGGAATGAGGTGGACAAAATTTGTATTCAATGTTTCTTTATCAATTCCAAAACCCGTCAGTACCGGTAAATTCCACCCGGCATATCCGAAAACAACGCCCGATAATACATAGGAGAAAATCCCCACCAAGAGCAATATAAGTGAGATAAATAACAACATCGTCACATATTTACTGAGAAGAATTTTAAAGCGTCGAATCGGCCGCGTTAGAAGCATTTTCATCGTTCCATCACTTCGTTCTCCCGATACAATGTCAATTGCAACAATCATTACAAGTAGCGGAATAAACAATGTAATTCCTTGTTCAATGAATGCTCGTACAAACGTTGGTGCTCCTGGTGCTGTTGGATTAATATCATGATCTAAATAATATTGTTGCTGCTCCACTCGTACTTTCAGCCAATCCCGCCATTCTTCTGGCAACCTAGAATTATTTAAACGATTTTGCGAATCAACAATTTGCTGCTGAAGTGCTACCTTCCAATCGCTCGTACCAAGGCGTTTTTGCGTTGTCTGCACTTCACGATACTGTGCATAAACAAACAAAGGAATTAAGATTGCCAATATGAGCATGACGACAACAATACGTTTCTTTCGATAGATTTTTTCTGATTCATTTAAAACAAGATTCGCAAATTCACGCATGTTTCTCACTCCCTGTGAGTTCAATAAATAAATCTTCTAGTGTAAATACAAGCTCCTTCACGCTATGTACATCTATTCCGTTTTCTACAAAGCGTTTATTCCAAGCACTAATTGTAGTAATATCCATTCGGCACAATAAACGTTCATCATCTATGCTAATTTCCCTAACTTCTTTTGAAGTTTTTAAAAGTTCTAATGCTCGGGAAATCGGTGTAACAATCCATTCAACACGATCGCTCGCAGTTTTAATCAACTCTTCAATAGGTGCAACTGTAATCATTTTTCCCTTATGAATAATAGCGACACGATCACATATCATTTGTACTTCACTTAGTAAGTGACTCGAAATAAAGACACTCATGTTTTCTTCTTTCACAAGCTTATGTATAAACTCCCTCATCTCTCTTATACCAGCTGGATCTAGGCCATTTGTTGGTTCATCTAGTATAAGGAGTTTCGGGTTTCCAAGAAGAGCCTGCGCGATTCCAAGGCGTTGTTTCATACCCAGAGAATACGTTTTCACTTTATCGTGAATACGTTCATCTAAATGAACCATTTTCGCAATTTCTAAAATACGTTCATCTGATATACCGCCAAGCATACGTGCAAATTGCTTTAAATTTTCCCACCCTGTTAAATATGTATAGAGCTCTGGATTTTCCACGATGCTACCAATTTGCCGCATCGCTTCTCGAAAGTTCTCTTTAATATTATAACCACCAATAGAAATCGTACCTTCAGTCGCTTTAATAAGACCAACTAGCATCCGAATCGTTGTTGTTTTCCCTGCTCCATTTGGTCCTAAAAATCCAAACACTTCTCCTTGGTTCACATCAAATGAAATGTTTTCAACAAGCGTCTTTTTCCCAATGACCTTTTTCACATTTCGTACTGAAAGTACCGTCGTCATTTCGCCCCTCCTTCATTTAGCTTCAGCTTACTTACAACGCCTTGTAATAAGCGATCCGCCATATATGAGTAGCCAATTTCATTCGGATGAAAATGATCTGAGTATAATAATTCTTTCCCTCGGTTTTGAAACAGATCAAACGTTGGCGTTATATATACATTTTTATTATCTATTGCTAACTTCTCTAAAGATGCATTCCAATCTACAACAATGGATGAAGAACCTTTTAAATCTTCAACATCCTCAAAAGGATTGTATAAACCGAGCCAGAAAATCGGGCTATCTGGATTTAGCTTTCGAATTTCTGTTAAAATTTGTTTTGCCTGATTTTGAAATGTTTCTGTATTAGGGCGATATGTTTCTAGATCTATCTTTCCAAGTGATTCCCATCCTGGAAATAAGTCATTTCCTCCAATTGTTAAAATGATAAGATCCGCTTGCTTAATTGAGTACTGTGCACCACTACTTGCTATTTGTTTCAACAAATCCGGCATTTTCGCACCACTAACAGCTAAATTCGTTAACGCTACCTTTTGTTTGTAGTCCTTCTGCAAACTTTCTTTCACTCGTCCCACATAGCCAATTCCTTCTTTATCTCCAACGCCACGCGTTAAAGAATCGCCTAAACTGACAACTTGTAATGTTCCAGGGTGCTGTTTCCCCTTTACTTGTTTTTGTGCTGTCTTCATAGTTAAATTTGAAGCTTTCGGATTTAATACATCATTAATCCCCGAAATAAAACCATATGCAAATAAACAAAAAGATGCAATTGTAATGAGTAAAATTCCTTTTACTAATTTGGATCTCATGTCAAAACCCCTTTTAGCCTCATAGATTGTCCCTAATTATACCAAACGCCTTTTCGAAAAGCGATTTTCATACTTTATGCATTATGTAGTTTCACGAAGGGTCAACTGTGGTAAAAGTTCAATGTTCTTCACATCTATTTTTTCATCCTCTATCTTCTCATATAATATTTCAAATGCTTTCGCACCAACTACTTTACTAGAATGAGCAATTGTTGTAATTCCTAACACATCAGCCACCTCTTGGTCATCGCATCCAATAATTGCAAGATCTTCAGGAATACGAATTCCTTGTTTTTTTGCTTCCGTTACCATACCTGCTGCGATTGGATTACAAGAAACGAGAAATGCTGTTGGTTTCACAGACATGTTAATCCACGCTCTTATCACTTCACGACCATCCTCTACTGTAAAATGCTCTGTAAACTTCCATTCTTCTCGAGATTCTATAGAAATCTCCTGAAGCGCTTCCTCATAAGCTTGTTTTCGTTTTTGACTATTTACGCTATGACTTCTGCCAATACAATATCCAATGTGAGCGTGTCCGTTTTCTATTACGTATTTCATCCCCTGCGAAAACACCTTATAGTGATCAATATGTACGCTAGAAATACACTTAGATTCTATTTCTTCACATGTTACAATCGGACCAAACTTTGTATATTCTTCTATTGTTTTGCAGCCATTCATTCTCGAGCATATAATTACACCATCAAGCTTCTTCATTTTTAACATATGCAAAATTTCAAGTTCTTTTTCGGCACTATAGTTCGTCTGACAGAGCATCATATTATAATTTTTTTTGGCCGTTTCTTTAGAAATCCCCTCAATAATTGCACTGTAATATTGATCATTTACATGCGGCAAAATAACACCTATCACATTCGTCTTTCCTCTTACTAAATGAATCGCATTCACATTTTGGGTGTAATTTAGCTCTTCAATGATTGCTAAAATTTCCTGCCTCTTTTTATCACTTACATACGGATGATTATTTAATACACGTGAAACCGTTGACACTGATACACCGGCAATTTCCGCAATCTTTTTTATATTTGTCATCTTATTTCCTCCCCTTCCCATCATTTAAATAAACCTCATCAAAAAATTCTTTCTTGACCTGGTAAGCTTTCCACAATATATCCTTTTCTAGCAAATACATTCAGAAAGGATTTGAAACATATGATACGTCTAAAACTAGACTATATATTTTTTATTAGCGGACTACTCATCCTATCTCTTGGAATTAACATGATGACAACTATTACTTCCTTTGGCCTTAGTCCTTATGATTCGTTTTTTATTGCGCTATATCAAAACTTTGGAGTAAGTATTGGCTTTTGGATTTTTATGATTAACTTCGCCTTTACACTTATTGTGCTATTTTTGAATAAGAAGCATATTACAATCGGAACAATTGTTACTATGGTTCTTATTTCTGTTTTTGTTGATTGGATTGGTTCTATTACTATCATTATGGATTCAATCCGCTCTCTTCCAAAATATATAACACTTGTGTGCGGAAATCTATTTGTTGGCGCTGGAATTGGAATTTATGTCTCCACACAATTATGTGCAGCACCACAAGAGGCCTTTGTCTTAACAATGTCTGAAAAGAAAAAATGGACGTTTCGCAGAACAGAAATTTCATTAGCTTTGCTATTTTTGACACTCAGTTTCTTATTAGATGGGCCTATTTACTTCGGAACAATTATCCTTTCCTTTACAACAGGCTGGATCATTCAAGCATTTATTCAGATTGGTACAAAAATCCTCCACATGAAAAAAGCCTATTGAGCGAATAACGCTACAATAGGCTTTTTTCATCTATTTTACCGAAAGACAGCTCCCTGAATATAATCAAAGACAACCTTCTCATCATTTTGTAACACGACTGGTTGAATTCCCTTCGTATCAATGGCGATATTTGGATCCTTCAAACCGTTACCTGTTAATACCGCTACAATTTGGCTTCCTTTTGTAATTTCCCCGCTTTGCAATTGTTTATAAACACCTGCAAGAGAAGCACATGAAGCCGGTTCTGCAAAGATTCCTTCATACTTGGCTAGCCATTCATACGCTTCAAGAATTTCACGATCTGTTACTTCGTCAATTTTACCTCGAGATTGTTCTGCAGCTAGGGCGGCTTGCTCCCAACTTGCGGGATTTCCAATTCGAATTGCTGTTGCGATTGTTTCTGGCTCTTCAATTTTATGTCCGTGCACAATCGCCGCTGCTCCTTCCGCCTCAAAGCCGCGCATCTCTGGTAAACCCGTACCAAGTCTTTCGTGATACTCTTTGAAACCTTTCCAATACGCTGTAATATTGCCTGCATTACCAACTGGAATTGCTAAAATATCCGGCGCCTTCCCAAGCGCATCACAAATCTCAAATGCAGCTGTTTTTTGCCCTTCAATTCGGTATGGATTAACAGAATTTACAAGTGTAATTGGTGATGATTCGCTAAGCTTACGTACAATTTGCAAAGCATGATCGAAATTCCCATCAATACTTATAATCTCAGCACCATACATGACAGCTTGCGCTAATTTACCGTATGCAATCTTCCCATTTGGAATAATAACGATGCACGACAGTCCTGCCCTAGCTGCATAAGCCGCTGCAGATGCAGACGTATTACCTGTAGATGCACAGATAATCGCTCCGCTCCCTGCTTCTTTTGCTTTTGCTACCGCCATTACCATACCGCGGTCCTTAAACGATCCGCTTGGATTTGCCCCCTCTATTTTCCCGTAAATTGTTACGCCCCACCGCTTTGAAAGGTTTTCTAGTAAAATAAGTGGTGTATTACCTTCATGCAATGTTAAGGGAGGTGTCTTTTCCGTAATAGGTAAAAACTCCTTATACTCAGCAAGCAAACCTTTCCACATTACCTAGCATCTCCTTCGATTCGATAGTTTGCTTTCACACAATCTATTTCTTCGTATGTCCCCAATGTATGTAAAATATATTCATAGTCTGCAAGTGATGCACGATGTGTTACGATAACAATCTCAGCCTTTCCTTTCTCCCCGAGTGGCATTTGAATAATTTTTTCAAAGCTAACACCGCGTTCAGAGAATAAAGATGTAATTTTTGCAAACACACCAATTTCATCTTTTACATGTAGGCGTAAAAACTTCTTCACAAAAATTTCATCTGGCTCTTTTAATACCTTTTCATACTGCGGAGAAACTGCGCTATTCCCGGTTACACCAAGGCGCACATTTTGCATTACCGCAACTAAATCAGAAACAACCGCTGTCGCTGTCGGTAAACTTCCTGCACCAGGTCCATAAAACATTGTTTCTCCTACCGCTTCACCATATACATATACGGCGTTATATTCATTTTGAACAGCTGCAAGAGGGTGTGTATTCGGAAGTAATGTTGGCTCAACTGTTACCTCTAACTTTTCACCATCACGCTTCGCCAGTCCAATTAATTTAATTGTATATCCTAAGCTTTTACTATATGCGATATCTTCCTCAGTAATGGAAGTAATCCCTTTCACCTTCACATCTCCAAGCTCTACATTTGTAGAAAAACCTAGAGTAGCTAAAATCGTCATTTTCCTTGCTGCATCTAAACCTTCAACGTCTGATGTTGGATCTGCTTCCGCAAATCCAAGCTGCTGCGCTTCTTTTAACACGTCGTCATATGCTCTCCCTTCGTCAGACATTTTTGTCAGAATAAAGTTTGTTGTTCCGTTCACGATTCCCATCACTTTCGTAATAAGATCCGAAGAAAGTCCTTCTACAATGCTGCGCAGAATTGGAATCCCTCCAGCTACGCTCGCCTCGTAAAATAAGTCAGCTTGATTTTCCTTTGCCACCGTCAGTAATTCTGCTCCGTGCAATGCCATTAAATCTTTATTAGCAGTAACAACATGTTTACCATTTTTCAAAGCTTGTAAAATATATGCTTTCGCTTCCTCTATGCCACCCATCACTTCAATGACAACATCAATATCAGGATTATCTATAATTTCATTTGCATTTTTCGTTAATAAGGTAGAGGGTACTTGGACCTCTCTCTCTTTTTCAATATTTTGCACTAATACTTTTGTTACTTTCACTGGGCAACCAACTTGGTGCATAAGACGATCTTGATGATTCGTAATAATACGAACCACACCGCTGCCAACCGTTCCAAGGCCTAATAAGCCCACTTGAATTTCATTCATGATACTGTCCACCCCTCTAAAGAATTGTATTTAGATGCCATTATATAAGTTAAGATTCTGAAAAACAATATATTTTGAACATTCGGAAAAATATAAAGTAATCCGTGTAAAGAAAACGTTGCTACATGTTATATAATGATCAGCTTACAAAATATAAGGGGTTTCTTGATACACATAATAATTTAACCAATTTGAAAATAATAAGTTTCCATGACTCCGCCATCTTATGAGTGGATTTTCAGCTGGATTATTATGTTTAAAATAGTTTTTGGGAACCTTAATATCTAGCCCTCTTTGTTTATCGCGTTCATATTCTTGTTTTAACGTATCGCAGCTATATTCGCTATGACCAAGAACAAAAATATGCTTTCCATCTTGCCCCATAACAAGGTGGACACCTGCTTCTTCTGATGTTGCTAGTAATGTCAACTCTCGTACTTTTTCAATATCAGCTGCGCGTACTTCCGTATGGCGTGAATGTGGTGCAAAAAAGAGCTCATCGAATCCTTGTAACAATTTCACATGCTGCTCATGCACTTCATGCTCGAATACACCAAACATCTTTTCTTCAAGCGAGTATTTCGGAATTCCATAGTGATAATACAGACCCGCTTGTGCTCCCCAACAAATATGCAATGTAGATGTTACATTCGTTTTTGAATAGTCCATTATGCGTCCAAGTTCTTCCCAATAATCTACATCTTCAAAAGGAAGTGTTTCAATTGGGGCCCCTGTAATAATGAGACCATCAAATTTGTCTCCCTCAATATCGCGAAATGTTTTATAAAAACTTGTTAAATGGTCTTGCGCTACATTACGGGATATATGAGACTCCATATGAAGCAAATGCACATCCAGTTGAAGTGGTGTATTACCGAGTAACCTGAGCAATTGCGCTTCTGTTTCTTGTTTTGTTGGCATTAAGTTCAAAATTGCAATTTTTAGAGCACGTATATCTTGTGTTTCAGCTCGCTCTTTTGTCATCACAAAAATATTTTCTTTTTGCAATATTTTACGGGCTGGTAAATCCTTATCAACAATGATCGGCATGCGCTTTGCCTCCAACTAATGCTTCCTCTAGGTCCGCAATAATATCAGAAACATCTTCGATACCGACTGATAAGCGAATTAAATCAGATGTAACACCTGCTAAACGTTGCTCTTCTTCATTTAACTGTCTGTGCGTTGTACTAGCGGGATGAATCACACATGTTCTTGCATCTGCAACGTGTGTCACAAGAGTTGCCAGCTTCACATTTGCAATGAACTCTTTCGCAGATTCTAGTCCTCCTTTAATACCAAATGTTAAAACACCACTTGCACCTTTTGCTAAGTACTTTTGCGCTAACGGATAATTTTCATTACTTTCTAATCCCGGATAATTCACCCATTCAATACGATCATGGTTAGCAAGCCACTTCGCAACTGCAAGAGCATTTTCACTATGACGCTCCATTCGTAAATGTAATGTTTCTAAACCGATGTTGCTAATATACGCATTGAATGGGCTCATACAGTTTCCATAGTCTCTTAATAGTTGAACACGAGCTTTCACAATATATGCCGCCTGGCCAAAATTCTGCACATAACTTACGCCATGATAACTTGGATCTGGTTCGACAAGCTCAGGATATTTTCCATTTGTCCAATCAAAATTTCCTCCATCAATGACAATTCCACCTAATGAACTCGCATGGCCATCAATATATTTCGTTGTAGAATGAACAACAATATTTGCGCCATGCTCAAACGCTTGGCATAAATATGGTGTCGCCAAAGTATTATCCACGATAAACGGTACTTCCAGTTCTTTTGCCGCGTTTGAAAACTCTTTAAAATTTAAAACATTCATCGCTGGATTTCCAAGGGACTCTGCATAAATCAGCTTTGTTTTTTCAGTTGCAAGTGCCACAATCTCATCAGCAGTTAAGTTCGGATTAAAGAATGTTACATCAATACCAAGCTTGCGCAAACTTACTCCAAACAGGTTAAAGGTTCCCCCATAAACGGTTGAAGAACAAAGCAAATGATCACCACTGCCACAAATATTTAAAACAGCAAGCATAATAGCCGCTTGACCAGAGGCTGTCGCAACAGCTCCGGCTCCGCCTTCTAACTCTGTTAACTTTTGTTCAAATGCTGCTAGTGTCGGATTCCCAATACGCGTATAAATATAGCCCTCTGCCTCTAAATTAAAGAGCGCTGCTAAATCATCGGACGTATCGTATTTATACGTCGTACTTTGATAAAGTGGTAAAACACGTGGTTCACCATTCTTCGGTGTATAACCACCTTGCACACAAATGGTTCCTTTTCCCCATGATTCTCCCATTCCTTATTCTCCTTTCTTTTATAGAAAATAAAAAAACTGCTTCTTTCCCGAACAAGAAAGAAGCAGTTTGAAAACACGCTCTAAAGTTTCTTTCTTATCTCTCAGGGTTATTACCTGCAGGATTTGGCACAATTCCGTTACACGGCTGTTGCCAAGGTTTCATAGGGCCTGTCCCTCCACCTTTTCTTGATAAGACTATGCAATTACCGTTGATTTTATAGCAATAATTTCCTAATGTCAATTATTTTTCTGAATATTTACAAAATATTTTATTGACTGTTTATTATCAAAATTCGAATTTAAAGAAACAAGTGAAATATCCCCTTGTCCTCAAGGTAAGCTTAAATAAGAATTACAATGATGAATACGAAGAATAGTAGATACCCTAGAGGTTATGCTCTAATTACTCGAATCCCTTTTACAATATTCCAAATAAAAAAGTATAGACTAATTAGGCCGCAAATACATACCATAATCATTGCGCCAATAGCCATTGTTGTACCTGGTTGCTTAAAACCGACATCCATAATTCCCAATACTACCATTCCTATAAAAGTAGTAATTCCCGGAATAAGATGTGTCCATAGAGCTCGTTTCGCATGACCTTTTGTTTCATGATCTCCGAGAATCCAAACAATTAGCGGGAATAAGACAGGGGCAAAAAGAACACTCCAGTACGAAAAAGAAGATAAAACTTTATTTCCATTCATATGTATCACCTCATGAAATTGTGTTTGTTGTTATACCTTTATTATGTAGGGAAATCTATTGTTTTACTATCGCTAGACCTTACAACAACATGACAGTTTTGTAAGATTCTATAGTGGTAATTTGGTAAGCCTACTGCTTGATATCATGCACGTGATATTCTAAAAAAATTAAGGGCCAAGGATTTTTTGAAAGAACCCTTGGCCATTTTCGTATTTATGAAATATTTGCTTATTTTGCGTGTAAAGCATCTACTGTAAGTGATATATAGATCATATACCATAACACAATCGTTAAAGTAAGAGGTCACAAGTCGTTCAATGGTATAACAATTTATAAAATGCTTATAAAGAACAGCAAGCATGAACCATTAACATTTATGCTTTGTTGTTTTTAAACATAAGATTTTCTTTTATAATAGTCTGTTGAAACTTTCTCATAAAACGCTGCTTTTGTAGTATAAAAATATGGAATCAACCATAAGAAACCGATTCCTAAAGTAAGGATACTTAGTATAAACCAGCCAATAAAACTTAAACATATTAAGAAATAATCCATCTTATGTCCGTTCATCATACGACGACTTTCCGTAATAGCTTGGTTCATTGAAAATTCCGGATGATCATTTAAAATAAAAAATGTCATAGTGTAAGAGAAAATTTTAACAATCCCTGGAATGATAAATAGCAATGTCCATAAAGTAATATAGATATCCATTAGTAAATATATTAAAATTGATTTAATAAGCTTATTTAACCCTTTACACCATTTAAATAATTGCCCAATCCCAACTGTCTTGTCACGAACTGTATTTAAGGCAAGATAGTAAGCACCTAAAGTTAAGGGCCCAACCATTAGCATGACAATAATATCCATCATAAACGATTCTATTACTTTACTCCAGCTCCAAGACCATACGAAAGGGAATATAAAGAACAATGTAGTAACTCCTACTGCTAATCCCCATCTTTCATCAAGCTCATCAAGCGCTTGTTCTTTCAAATCACGAATCAAACAAGAAACCTCCTAAATCTAATACGTATTTTAACTTATACTAGTATACAATTCTCGTAGGGATTACAATAGCATTTTAGACAATTTATATTTATTTCCGTACATGACATGAGCAGTATCATTTCGATGAAATCAAAAGCTTTAAACATCACTTGTATTTTGCTTCTTTAAAAGAAATAATACTAATAATGTTTATAATATATGTTGAATAAGTAATTCTTTAAAAAGATAATATGCATATTCAATTCATTATTTTTATATTAGAATCTCTAATTTTTCATAATAACGTATAAATAGAGGAGGCATAAAAATTGACTATTAGGAGAAATATGCACTATTTACTCATCATGTACGGTATATTTCTAGGTTCTATCGTTGGTGCCACAGTCTGGTTATTTTTAGTTGTCACCAATGCTGGAATTCATTTCATTTGGGAATATTTACCCAAAGAATTTGCATTACCATCTTATTACACAATTTGTGTAACAATAATCGGTGGTTTTCTTATTGGACTATCACAAAAGTACTTTGGTACATACCCACGTTTAATGCCAGAGGTAATGGCTGAATATAAGAAAACAGGTAGGATTGAATACCGTTTTGTACATCAAGCTACATTAACAGCTATTATTGTTTTAGTATTTGGAGCAAGCTTAGGGCCCGAAGCAGCACTTGTCGGGATTATAGGCGGGCTTTGTACATGGGTTGGCGATCGCTTTCATTTTGCTGTAAAAGGAATGCAGGGACTAACAGAAATTGGAATTGGCGCTACTTTAAGTGTTATTTTTAATGCACCGTTATTCGGTTACTTAGCTCCAAGTGAAAATGAGAATGAACGACTTGCTGAAGTTTCCAAAGGGAAAAAAGCTATCGTATATGTCGCTACTACTTTGGCTGGTTTTTCTGTTTATTTATTGCTTAGTAAATTTGATAATCGAGGATCTTTTATTGTTAATTTTGGAGAAGGATCTTTTGCGCTTCATGAATGGGTTGCCTTTCTACCTCTTGCTTGTATAGGTGCTAGTATAGGCTATTTTTACTTCAAGGTAGAACATACATTGGAAAAAGTAGTACATCCTTTTCAAGAATATAAACTAACATTAGGGATTATAGGTGGCATTATTTTAGGGATTGCCGGAACTTTCCTCCCATATACTATGTTTTCAGGAGAACACCAATTAAAAGAATTAGTGAATGAGTGGACAGAATTATCATTTGGGGTGCTGTTTCTTTCAGGTGTTTTAAAATTATGTATAACGGCAGTTTGTTTAAATACAGGTTGGCGTGGAGGACACATTTTTCCGATTATATTTGCTGGAGCAAGTATTGGATATGCTATGGCCACTGTCATACCGCTAGATCCAATTGCTTCTGTAGCTATCGTGACGACAGCCATTTCAAGCTATGCATTACGAAAACCAATCGCTATTACAGTGCTATTACTTATGTTTTTCCCAATTAATTTATTATTACCGATGCTTGGAGCTGCAATGATTGGAAATTTATTTCCACTTCCTAACAATAGTGAGAATAAACAAGCGACTAGCGCAAATATCGAATAGTAAATTGAACTACCCCCACCTTCACTTCGTTTAGAGGAGGGGGTCTTCTCGGTTAAAATGATAAAATTTTCCTTAAAACCTCAAAAGAACTAACATTTTAAAATTTCATACAGCTCATCAAAAGTTTGAATTTCATAAGTCGGAACTATCCCGCTATCGTTTAACTTCTTTTCAGGATTAAACCAGCAAGTATCTAGCCCGGCTAGCTGCCCACCTTTAATATCTGCACTTAAAGAATCCCCGATAATTAATCCTTTCTCCACAGAAAAATTAGAAATTCGTGCAAAGACATAATCGAAGTATTCCTTCATTGGTTTTTGATAACCAGTGCTTTCTGAAACAAAAATGCCCTTAAAGAATGAATGTAATCCTGAATTATGCAGACGTTTATCTTGCGTTTTAGAAACACCATTTGTCACAATATATAAATCATATTGGGTTTGAATATTTTGTATGAATTCAAACACTCCATGAATAAGCTGATTTCCTTCTTCTAAATAACTACGATATTTTTTTTCAAGCAAAAGGCCATCCACCTCTTGACCATACTTCTTAAATAAAATTGAAAATCGAGTATTCACTACCTCATCACGATCTATTTTTCCTTCTTCAAAGGATTTCCACAGATTTTGGTTTATTTTTTTGTAATGTGCTGCAATTTCATCAGTTAAAGGAATTTTTTGTTCCTCAAAAAGCAAATGTAACGCTGTTCTTTCCGCTGCTTTAAAATCTAATAACGTATCGTCTACATCAAATAGTAATGTTTGATATTTCTTCATGTTGCTTCTCTCCCTTTCTTCTATCAAAATACGCTTTTTCTTTTGTCATCAAACAAATCGTATCACTCCTGCTTGCAAAAAGAATAGGAGATATCTCATACTAAATGCGAGGTGAAAAAATGAAAACCGAAAAAGATTCAGATAAGATTCATAGTTATGTAAAATGCTTCAACTTTCAAACGTTCTTTTCGTTTGACATTTTGCCATATATAGAAGTTCATTCGTTTCAAAAAAAAGAAACCATTTGTAACGAAGGAGAGGAATTTCCCTACATCTATTACTTAATTTCAGGAAAAGCAAAAATATATATGAGCCATCAGAATGGCAGGATTTCCTTAATTAATTTTATAAAAGCACCATCAATCATTGGAGAATTAGGATTAATTGGAGTAGAGACATTAACAAAAGGGATTGAAGCTATGGAAGCATGTATCTGTTTAGCTCTTCCCTTGAAAGATTGTCGCCATCTCTTATTACAAGACGCCCATTTCTTACAGCAATTGTGCAAATTCATTGGAGAAAAAACAATTACTCGAACTGAACAATATGCCAAAAGCTATAACTACCCTTTAGAAAATCGATTAGCGGCGTTCATTTTGTTAACAGAGCAAAGCAATTGTTACCTTGAAAAACATACAGAGGCCTCTGAATACTTAAACGTTAGCTATCGTCATCTCTTATACGTATTAAAGCAATTTTGTCAGCAAAATTGGTTAAAAAAAGAAGGAAGAATGTATTTGATACAAGACAGAAAGCAATTACAACAGTTAGCAGATGAACTCAAACGACAATAAAAAAAGCAGTACCAATGCCATAAAGACATTGATACTGCTTATTGAGTAACGATTATTTTGTTCATTAGAATATGCTTGCTACTTTAACAGCTTTCTCAAGACCTTCTGCAATAATCTCTTCTGCTTTATCTGGGAATTGATTATGACCTTCAATGATAACAGTTTCCATATTTGTTACACCGAAGAAGCCCATCATGCTTGCTACATATTTAACAGCCATTTCTACTTCTGCTGCTGGTCCTTCAGAATATACACCACCGCGTGCGTTTAATAACGCAATTTTCTTATCTCCAATAAGACCTACTGGGCCTTCTGGTGTATATTTAAATGTTTTACCAGCGCGGTTTAAGTAATCGATATATGTGTGCAGTACAGCTGGAATTGTTAAGTTCCATAACGGGAAACCAAATACTACTTTATCAGCTGCAAGGAATTGATCTAAATATTTATCAGCAACAGCTACTGCTTTTGCTTCTTCTGCTGTTAAATCAAATCCTCTACTTGCTTTAAATGTGCCGTTAATCATATCTACTCCTACATATGGTAATTCTTCATTGTATAAATCAAGTTCTACCACTGTATCATTGGGATGTGCTTCTTTATAACTTACTAAAAACGCTTCATATAATTTCACACTAACTGCTTGGTCCGCTGGGCGGTTGTTAGCTTTTACAAATAAAACTGTTGTCATGCCTTTTTTCCTCCTATTACTTACTCTTACGTTGTTTATTATCTACTCACTAAAAAGGGACAATCCCTTGTAATTATTGTTGTTTACAAATACATTTTATCCTCTCATCCTAACAATTTCTTCCTCACATAGACGTATCTTTTCATAAAAAAAGTCCGCCTCCTAAAGACTAACTAAGTCCTACGACTTTTGTCTTATACGACCCCATTTTTCACTGCATATAAAGCTGCTTGTGTACGATCCGATAAATTTAATTTTCCTAAAATACTACTTACATGAGCTTTTACTGTTTTTTCTGTAATCACTAACACGGATGCAATTTCCTTATTACTCATCCCTTTTGCCAAGAGCTGCAACACTTCATTCTCCCTTGCCGTTAGTACATCTACATGAATATTTGATGACTCCTGTTTCTCTTCTTGCGGCAAAGTTTGGGAAAGAAGCGCACTTGCTATATCAGGATGAAGCTGAATATTTCCTTTATATGCACTACGGATAGCTTCCACAAGTTGATCTGGTTCAACATCTTTTAGAATATATCCGCTCGCTCCGGCCTTTAAAGCTGGTAAAACATGCGCTTGATCAGAAAAGCTAGTCAATACGAGCACTTTCACATTTGGATATTCTTTTTTAATACACGAGGTTGCCTTAATCCCATCCATCTCTGGCATATATAAATCCATTAAAACAATATCTGGCTGTGCCTCTCCTACTTTCTTTAACGCTTCTTTTCCGTTATTTGCTTCTCCAACTAGCTCCAAATCTTCTTGCGTGCTTAAGAAAAATGCTAATCCTTTTAAAACAACTGTATGATCATCAACTAATAATACTTTTATTTTCACAAGTTCCCCTCATTTTCACATCATAATGGTACGATAACCTTTATACTTGTTCGGTTCTTTTCACTTACAATTGTAATACATCCACCGATTAACTCTGCTCGTTCTCGCATCGTAGTCATACCAAGTGATTTCTTCTCTCTTGCATTCGTTTCTATAAAACCAATACCATGATCAACTACCTCTAAAGATACATCTTTCTCTGTTACTTTGAAGTAAATCGTAGCCTCCATGACACCTGCATGCTTACTTACATTATTTAATGCCTCTTGTCCAATACGCCATAATGTTTCTTCTACTACACGCGGTAAGTCACGCACACCTGTAACCTGCTCACGAATTTTCAAACCTAAGTTTTCACCATATTGCTTTAAAGCTGAAAGCAATCCCTTTTCTAATCCTTCTGGACGAAGCTGCCAAATAAGTGTCCGCATTTCTTTTAAAGCACCTTGCGCTAACTCTCTCATCTCATGAAGAGATTGATCTACCCTTTCATTTTGTCCCTTCAAAACAGCTTCCGCTCCCTTCGTCATGAAGATTAATGAAAATAGCTTTTGTGAAACTGAATCGTGCAGATCCCTTGCTAAACGGTTACGTTCTTCCATTCGGACCAGTTCGCGACGCTGTTCATTTAATCGTAAATTCTCAATCATTAATGAAATATGATTCGTTAACGCTTGAAGTATGTCTACGGTATTTGTATCAAACTCACCTTGATTTGAATTCACACATAAAACACCAAACACATGATTTCGAATATGTATTGGAGCGGCAATAATAGAGCCTTTAGGATGAACACCATTTCCAACTTGTCTTTTCATTAAAACAAGTCTGTTCTTTTCTATTGCTTCCTTTGCCGCTCTCTCTAAACCCGAATCCTTTTGTAATGTACGCTTCTTATAACAAGCTCGCATGGATATCTTTTTTTCTTCTTGTATAAAAAATGCAACTTGCTCCCATAGAAATACATCTCCCACTTGTTTTACAACTTCTTCTGGTAATGTATTTAACTTATGAATTTTTCTTAGTT
>Ga0102589_1002099_pt1 | contig 24125 bp, 19 predicted proteins | sample AraplaMF_Col_mLB_FD_76858 | JGI IMG/M metagenome (GOLD analysis project Ga0102589, IMG submission 76858) | Arabidopsis root microbial communities from the University of North Carolina, USA - plate scrape MF_Col_mLB | ecosystem: Host-associated > Plants > Roots > Endosphere | place: USA... | reverse complement strand
AGGAACAAGGCCTTGTTTCTACATACACCGTGGCTCAATACAAACCTCACAAAACAACATGCAACGAATCGCAACAGGTAAATGAACTGAACCGCAAGTTCCAGCAATCTGAAGCTAAGCGCGTCGTTGTAAGCGATCTAACGTATGTCAAAGTCAAAAACAGATGGCACTACATCTGTGTATTAGTTGACCTCTTTAATCGAGAGATCATTGGCTCAAGTGCAGGGCCGAAAAAGGACGCAGCTTTAGTCACACGAGCCTTTGCTTCTGTGCAAGGAAATCTAAGTCAAATTCAATTATTCCATACCGATCGCGGTAGTGAATTTAAGAACAAGTTGATTGATGAGACACTTGCTACGTTCAAGATCGGTCGTTCCTTAAGCATGAAAGGGTGCCCTTATGATAACGCAGTTGCAGAAGCTACGTTTAAAATTATGAAGACGGAATTCATTAATCAGATGAACTTCCACAGTTTACATCACCTAGAATTGGAGCTATATGACTACGTAAATTGGTTCAACAAACATCGCATCCATGGAACCTTAGGCTATATGAGTCCAGTAGATTACAGAAGATTATCCCTTAAAAAAGCTGTCTGATTTAGTGTTGACAATCCATTGGCCTAAAGATGCTCCATCACATACTTTAAGAAATTCAATATATTCGACCAATACATGTCGCTCATCTTCTTCTATCTCAGGTGTAGAATTACCTTTTCTGATCTGGCCAATAAGAATGCCATTTGGAATATTTTCAAGACTTTCTGTTAATTTGTCTATAATATTTTTAAGGTGATCATTCATTGTATTCCCGTTCCTTTAATATATATTGAAAAAAAAGAAATACTTTCTTAGCTTCATCTCTAAATCTCAAATCTAAAATAAGATCCATAATACTATTCGAAATCCATTCATACTCTTCAGTCTTATAATCCTCAATATAAATATTTCCAGTACCATTATCAACTACAACTAACATTCCATTATCCTCAAAGCCATATTTCTTAATAGTATGATGCAACACAACACCAGTAATATTTTTCAGCAGTCATTGTGGTAACTCTGCGTACAGATTATCACTCCCCCAAATACCTACTTTTTCCTCCATGTTATCAATACCGCCCGATCCCAAATGAAATTCTGAGGAACTGGTGCACGAATCAGCTTGCGAGGCCATTTACATTGAGCCAGTTTCACAAATAAAAAGGCTTATCCCATATCTATTAAGTACAGGAATAAGCCTCAGCAGTGTGTTCAACCTTCTAGAAGTTCATTAAGCTCTATTTTTCAAAATCGACTTTGAATCTACACCGCTATATCTCGTTATAAATCCAACTTATCTCATCATTTCAGGCGGAACATCATTGTATAGAAAAGCATATTCGCTAGATAAAATAAAATGCTAATAGCGCCCTTATTTAATTATCATAAAGGCATCATTGTCGTAATAGTACAAAAATGCTTCAATTAAATCTTTATCTGTACAGTCAGCCTTTTGTTCATAAGCATTTTTTATAATTCCTTTTATAGTTTGAATATCTAGTGCGTACATTAAATTATTATCCTGTGCAAACTTAGGTACTTCATAATTATCATCTTCTACATCATCTGGATCGATTACAGCACCTTGTGTATCTAGACTCCACGTCTCATCTTCTGGGAGAAATAATGCATCTGTCCACTCGAATTTTTCAATATTGTTGAGGATAGATCGCAAAGTCATACGCTCACTCCTAATTTTCGTTCTCCCTCTCACTCAGAACATTTTGCTCGATGCTGATCATAGGTGACATCTTCCCTCAAGTACTTGCCTAATCTTTAAGACATTCATTTAGATGATGTTTTAAAGCTTCTGCTTCCCAACTTAACTTCGGTGATATTCTTTTTTCTATTAGATATATTAACCCTTTCTTGGATTTTATTTTTCCAAGTGAGATCCATGCATGTACAGAAATATTATCCAATTCGTAGTCTTGGAGTATTAATAATTTTTCCTCAATTGTAAGCAGTAAATTCTCAGTAAAGTTCGAAATCCAGTAGGAAGCCGTCATAGAGGCGTCACTAGAATAATCGTCTAATGCAACGTCAACTAGGATATCTAATAATGCCTTATCATTCAGTCTTTCCTGAAAAAAAGTGTTCGCCTCTTGTATACTGTGTGTGGAGTCTATTAAAAGATCTCTGATTAAATCTTTATCATACATTGTTTCTTTCCTCCAGTTCCAAATCAAATTATTTTATCATCCCTGAACTCCCCAAACTTTCCTTCGTATACGTAGCTGTTGACGATGCCCCCACACGATTCATAATGTGCCTACGGGTGTTCACAAAACCAGTCGAGGTGCGGAATCCAGAATTAGTCCTTATTTTTCTCCAAATAGCTCCTTGTGAATATTTTTAAAAAAAGCTTCCAGTCCACGATTTCACTTTTAAAAGGCATCTTCTTGCTCCGCAAGATGCTGTATAAATTGTGACTTTCGTGTTTCATTCATTCCTCTAGTAGGGAATATTATTTCGACTGGTGCCATTTGAGACAATGCAAATTTCTTATCCTATAGCACTAAATCTGTCCCTATTTGCTTCTTCTAGTACGGCCCCTCCTTCTTACCGCCACCACCGCAGCCAACATTCTTACTGCTATAACCGCTCGGATCCACATAATTAATCGGATTGTTCCCTACATATGCATACAGGTTGAGACCATCACCACGGTACTCGTCCTCTTGTGTAAATCGGGCAATGACCGGGTTGTAGAACCTTGCACGAAGGTAGTACTGCTGCGTGATCGCGTCGAACTGCTCGCCTGTGTAGCGGAAGCGGTTCGGAATGCCTTATGTTGCAGATACCGCCTGGCCGAACCATCTTACTTATAGCTGTTTAAGAAGGACTACATCGGACAAATCTTATATTCCACCTGTATGAATTCCGACTCTATTCAAAAAGCTCATTCCTACTCATGATTCAAGTTGGAACGAGCTTTTTGAATTTTTATGAGACTTTATCTACAAAGACTTATCTTATTTTACTACATACAAGAGAAAACCTATGTCTAACCACTGATAAATTCTAAAGGAGTGGTTACCTTTAGTAATAAGGATAAACAAATCGTACAATAGAATTACTCAAATGAGTTTATATGATTTTAATAAATCATACCACTCATCACTACCTCCCACTTCAACATAACGCTCGCCAAATACAAAATTCTCTAAAAATTCATTAAATGCGCCATATGAAGTTATTTTCATTTCCATTCCCGGTTTCCCTACTAAACAACTTATTTGCCCATTCTTCTTACTAATAAATAACGGGTCAGGATCAATTTTCCCAATACATACCCATTCTTCAAACTGCCCTGGCATATCTGCAACAGGGAATTGAAATTGCTGCAACTCTTTACGTCCAAAAAGAATAACGCTTCCACATCGAAGAGAGGAATATTCATTTAAGTAATCTTGATAATCTTGAATAACATCATTTGTTGACGTGAGAATAGGCTCAGTTTCCTCCATAATATCACCGATTACCAAGTAAAAGGGATCCTCTTCCAAAACTCTTTTCATTAGCTCAATTTTTTCTTTAAGTTGATTCTTCATAATTGATTACCTCTCAATTTGGATTTTAATTCTAGATCCATAAGGTACATTTTTTAATTGGTTAGAAATATTGGTTCCCATTCTTCTGTTCGTAAACCAGTCCATTAACTTGAGGTTTCTCTTATGATCCAAGCCATCTAGTTGTAATTCCCATCTATGGTCAGGATCCATCTGTTTTGACACTTTGTCAATAAGTTTTCTTGCTCCTTCTTTGTCTTTTCCATAATATAATTTAATTATTTTTTGAATGACTTCTTTTTTATATTGTTTAGTAATCTCAGAATCTCTTACAGAAGGAACTTTGCGAAGTAGATTTTCGTCACTTAATTTCTGCAAATAATGTACCTTTCGATTAAAATCTCTTAGATTCATATCATAATGGTTTTCACCATATTTAACATTTGTCTCATACTTTAAAATAATTTCGTACTTATAAGGCCCTTCCTTCTTACCTCCACCACCGCAACCAACATTCTTACTGCTATAACCACCTGGATCCACGTAATTAATGGGATTATTCCCGACATACGCATACAAGTTGAGACCATCACCACGGTATTCATCCTCTTGCGTAAAATGAGCAATGACCGGATTGTAGAACCTCGCGCGCAAATGTACTGCTTCTGAATGAAAAAGAAAACTGATAAAGCAAAACCCCAGATGAGTTTTTATCTCTCATTTGGGGTAGACCATTTAATAATAATGATTTCAGACTAGAAGAGTTACATCTCGTAAACAAGGAAAGGAAATTGGGGGTTAATCAAATCTTATGCTTCATCTCTAAATCTCAAATGTGAAATAAGATCCATAATACTATTCGAAATCCATTCATACTCTTCAGTCTCATAATCCTCAACATAAATATTTCCCGTCTCATTATCAACTACAACTAACATCCATTAGCTTCAAAACCAATTGGAACATACTTGAATTTACCCTCTGCAGCATCAAGGTGATCATTAAGTTCAATTAGGAATTGTTGGGGTTCAATACCTGGAACTACAGGACGGAGATTTATATTATATGATAAAATCCATCCTGTTAATTCAAGAAACCAGTATGAATTAAAATATTTCTTAAGAGTATGATGCAACACAAAACCAGTATTATTTTCAATGTCCTTAAAGTCAGTGATAGTTTCTTTTTGAATAGGTAACCATGAAACATAACCATATTCATCTTTTTTCCCGATATAAATGGAATCATCCACCTCCTCGTTCCAAGGAATTTGTGGTAAGGAGTTGTTATACTCTTTCCATTTAGCTTCGAATCGTTCAAAGTACTGACTAATAATCTCTTCCATAAAACAAATCAACCCTCCTCACTAATTTTTCAATAGTCTTTGTAGTAACTCTGCGTACAGTTCATCATTTCCCCAAATACCTGCTTTTTGACCTTGCGCGCAGGTAGTACTGCTGCGTGATCGCGTCGAACTGCTCGCCTACGTAGCGGAAGCGGTTCGGAATGCTCTCTGAAGAGGATACCGTCTGGCCGAAGGCGTCGTACTCATAGCTGTTCAGGATGCCGCCGAGACGGTTCGTGATGCGCATGACGTCTCCGTGCTCGTTGTTCAGGTAGTAGTAGGAATCCCCTTGCCTATTCATCTGCGCAAGCAGCTCATGTCCGCGCACGTAGGATGTCTTGACTTGATGCTCTCCGTCCAGTTCGCTGATCAGGTTCCAGCCATCATACACGAAACGGCTTGCGAGGCCATTTTCATTAACCCAACTGCGTAGTCCTTCCGGGTCGTAGCCATGCTCCATGTATGAGCCGTCCGGCAAGAGTACCTTGGAGGTTCGATTGAACGCATCATACGCATAGGCAGTGGTGCCGAGATGCGACTGCTCCAAGATGAGATTGCCCTGACGATCATATTCGAACTTCGTCTTCTGCCCCGTATCCTCTTGCAAAAGGGATAGCAGTCGGTTCCGGCTATCATATGAATAGCTTGTCGCCTGCCCATCTAGGATGCGGCAAATGCGGTTGCCTGCCCGGTTTGCCCAGTGATTCGTTCTATGCCACCATGATGCTGATCGCCTGTCCTCTTTAATTTTGAACAAGAATAAAAGGCTTATTCTCCCTCGTTGTTCAAGTGGAATAAGCCTTTGAAAGTTGGACTAAGCGTATTTGTCAAGTTATTTATGTTGTTTGGCTTGTTGGTTGTATTGTATGATCTTGCTTCTAGGAAGCAAACCTGAATGTACACTTTTACTTGAAAGAACACCTTTATAGCCTCAAATATAAATTTCCTAGCTTATTTCCACCCTCTCCATTTCCATACATTATACTGTGCTACCCAGGGTGATCTCTGTACAATAAAATTATCGATATTAATCTTCCCTTTTGTCCAGAAACCAGAAAAACCTGAACCTTGGGGAGATAAATCTTGTGAAAACACAGCTTCGACTTGAAATTTTAGTTGATTAGCATTAAATGTTGGTCTGAATCTTACTCGTATTGGTTGTGCGATTCCACTAGAAGTGTTTATTTCAGAAAAATCCAATACTTGAGAACTCATTTCCTGATCATCAATATAAATAGAACATCTATACTTAAGTTTCCCAATGTCATTTTCTAGTTGCTTAAGAATAGGGTAAATCGAATTTTTTAATACAGCTTCAATTATCTCGTTAGAAGGAAGTAACTCTTCTGAACTCATTAAGAACAACCTCTTTTCATTACGGCAATCTAATGTCAAATATCGGTATATCCCCAAAGTATTCTTGGTATTTAGTTATCACCGAAGGTTTTGTTGGATTCAATGTAATATCAAATCCCGAAACAACGGTTTTATATTTCCCTTGATACTTAGTAGGAGAATTCGCTATTTGAGAAAGATCAACTATACCTGCATCTAATCGCCTTGAACCACGATATGGTACCCACTTATTCTTCCCTATCCAGAAGCCAGCTGGGATACGAAGTCCCCCTTGTACAGCCGCAGGTTGAATTTCAACACCATACTCACTATTCACGTTGCGTAACCGATTTTCAACAGTTTGCAAGTATTTTTCAAATAACGCTTCAGACTTTCTCCAGTTTCCTCCTGAATTCTTTAACGCCCTTAATCCTAATTTTACTATTGTATCGTTAATATCATCAAGATTACTGCCCCAGTTAACGTAACGAGAATTTAGTTCGTTAGGTTTACCCGTCTGCTCGTACGGCCCTTCCTTCTTGCCGCCGCCACCACAGCTAATCGGCTGGCTGCTATAACCGCTCGGATCCACATAATTAATCGGATTGTTCCCGACATACGCGTACAGGTTGAGACCATCACCACGGTACTCATCCTCTTGCGTAAAGCGGGCAATGACCGGGTTGTAGAACCTTGCACGCAGGTAGTACTGCTGCGTGATCGCATCGAACTGCTCGCCTGCGTAGCGGAAGCGGTTCGGAATGCCCTCTGTGGCAGATACCGTCTGGCCGAAGGCGTCGTACTCATAGCTGTTCAGGATGCTGCCGAGACGGTTCGTGATGCGCACGACATCTCCGTGCTCATTGTTCAGGTAGTAGTAGGAATCCCCTTGCCTATTTACCTGCGCAAGCAGTTCATGTCCGCGCACATAGGATGTCTTGACTTGATGCTCTCCGTCCAGTTCGCTGATCAGGTTCCGGCCATCGTCTACGAACGGCCTGTGAGCCCATTTTCATTAACCAATCTTAGTATTCCTTCCGAATTGTTAAACCCTACGCGTAGATAGTTCTGCTGCGTAAATAACATCGAATTGATCACCTACATAGTAGAAGCGTTCGGAACCTTCTATTTGCAACAAAATCCCCCTCACCTTACACAAAAATGAGGGGGATTTTGCTGTCACTTGTTTAAAGTTTGAGAAATACCAATGTTATGACCTTCGATGAGTTCGAGATTCATCTTTTAGCAGTCTAACAATAATTCTTCTCTTGTTCATATACAGATTACAGTTCATTCTCTAATTGTTATATTAATTTTATTTTGACATCCTTAATTCACTAATTAACATTTCAAGTGATTCTGCAATAACAGTTAATTCCCCTGTTTCGAAATTTTCTTGTAATACTTCCCCAGTTTCATTATTGATGACTAGAGCCAGATCATCAGGAGAAATAAAACCAATATGAATATTTTTTAATTGTTTACCTTGATTTTCTTCGTAAGTTTTTTGATTAACAAAAAAATTACGAAGATCCTTCCCTGGTTCAACAGGTTCTAAATGAATCAGTTTTGAATGAAAGAAACCTTGAAGCTCTAAGAACCAATATGAATTAAAATACTCCTTAATTGAAGAGTGCAAACACAATCCAATATCACTCTCGATTGCTTTGAAATCCTCATTAGTTTCTTTTAATTTTGGTAACCATGAAACATACTCCTCTTCATCTGGTTCACCTTGGTACAACATTGGGTTAATCAATTCATCGAAAGGAACTTGAGGCAGAGTACCATAGCTACTGTTCCAGTAATTATGTAAAGTCTCAAAATATTCCTTTAAAGAATTTATTACCGACATTCTTTTCACCTCATTTATTGTCAATAAATATTTGAAGACGGTCTGCAAATATTTGATCTTTTCCCCATACCCCTATCTGCTTCTCATTATTGTGTATACCTCCACTACCAGGATGAAGTGGAGCAGGTATCGCCATCGATTGGCCTCCACCCCCAACATGATGATGAAGTAACGGTTTACTACGCAAACCTACTATATCATACTGTGGGAAATAACTCCTAAATATAGGATCGTTGACAATAGAACGTCCATTTTTCAAATTATCTATGTTTCTTTCACTAAAGAATTCAGGATGCTTTTTGTACAATTCAGTGAAATAATAATCATTGTCTCTCAACCAACCCTCAGAATTCGCTTTCTGATTTCCTTTCCCTACGAAAGGCATCTCTATAATAAGCTTTTCGTCGGCAACAATTTTAGTTTTAAATGTTCCTCCCCTTGTAACTATCTCATATTCTCTGTTTAAAATCTCCAAATCAGTATCTCTATAAACTCTTATCGGATGGTCAGGATTTTTTCCGTTTTCAAAAGGCCCTTCCTTCTTACCGCCGCCACCGCAGCCAACATTCTGACTGCTATAACCGCTCGGATCCACATAATTAATCGGATTATTCCCAACATACGCATACAGGTTGAGACCATCACCACGGTACTCATCCTCTTGCGTAAAGCGGGCAATGACCGGGTTGTAGAACCTTGCACGCAGGTAGTACTGCTGCGTGATCGCGTCGAACTGTTCGCCTGCGTAGCGGAAGCGGTTCGGAATGCCCTCTGTGGCAGATACCGTCTGGCCGAAGGCGTCGTACTCATAGCTGTTCAGAATGCCGCCGAGACGGTTCGTGATGCGCACAACATCTCCGTGCTCGTTGTTCAGGTAGTAGTAGGGGTCCCTTTGCTTATTCACCTGTGCAAGCAGCTCATGTCCGCGCACGTAGGATGTCTTGACTTGATGCTCTTCGTCCAGTTCGCTGATCAGGTTCCAGCCATCATACACGAAACGGCTTGCGCGGCCATTTTCATTCGCCCAGCTTCGCAGTCCTTCCGGGTCGTACCCATGCTCCATGTATGAGCCGTCCGGCATGAGTACCTTGGAGGTTCGATTGAACGCATCATACGCATAGGCTGTGGTGCCGAGGTGCGACTGCTCCAAGATGAGATTGCCCTGACGATCATATTCGAACTCCGTCTTCTGCTCCGTGTCCTCTTGCAAAAGAGAAAGTAGCCGGTTTCGGCTGTCATATGAATACCTTGTCGTCTTCCCATCTAGGATGCGGCTAATGCGGTTGCCTGATCGGTCATACTTGAACTGCTCCTGAGCTCCGCTGCCGTAATCCACTATCTTCAGCCGATTCAAGCTGTCGTAGTTGTACAGCGTCATCTGCTGCGGCTCCATCTTCACCGTCTGGTTGCCGTTGCCGTCATAGCTGTATTCATAGTTCAGCAGTTGGTCGCCGTCCGGACTCGTCGCGCGCAAGCTCTTCACTTGACCATCCCGGTCATAGCCATACTCGACGCCGACACCGCTGCCATACAAGATCGAGGCGATGCGATTGCCTTCTCCGTATCGATATTGCGCAAGACATTCCTCGCCTTGTACCACTTCCTGGATACGTCCTATTTTATCATAGCGATATTCAATACGTCTGCCTGCCGCATCGGTCAGTCCAATCATGTTGCCGCCTGCGTCGTAGCGGTACTCCAACAATTTGCGAGCGCCACGCGATTCCAGTTCGCGCAATTGCTGTTGAACGTCGCTTGGTTGATTCGGCAACTTACCTGCTTGTTGTTGATGGGCATCACTTGGATTTACATCATGCCGCCCATGCTGTAATCTCTGCGATGTATCTCGTACAGAATTCGCCCCATCGAGTCCCGCACTCTGGCCTGCATGCTGCCCGGATTGCCCACTGATTCGTTCTATGCCGCCATGTTGTTGATCGCCCGTCCCATTCATCTGCAATCTGTGCAAACCATTCGAAACGTTTGGAACATTGGAGCCAGGCAAACTATTGCAGCCATTCGGGCTTTTCGAGCTGTCCCCCCCATTCAGGAGGTTCGTGTCGTTCGGAACGTTCATGCCATTGAAGCCACCCGCGCTGTTCGAGCGGTTAATCCCATCGAAGCCATTCGAGCTGTTCGAACCGTTCAATCCTTTGGTGCCGCCCGCTTCCTCTGCAGAGTGGGTTCCCATGAACCATTTCCGTCTGACCCGCTCCTGCCTGTGATCCGGCTTGTTCATAACGTCGTTAGTCGGATTGCCCCTCGACCCCATAACCGAATCCGTTAGCGAGGTGCGCTGCTTCGATTCGATTACGGACTGGCGCAGCTTCTCAGCAACTGACAGACCACCTGCAATCTCCGCAGGCTCGCTCCAGTACTTCGCTGACAGCCTTCCGTCCGCCGTATACGCGTAGTCGTAGCGCATATGCTCATTCTGTGCCGTTCGCAGCGTGCCATCGCCATTGTAAACGAACATCTCTTCCTTACCGGAGGAAACTTCTCTACGCTTCACTAATTGATCGTTGAAGTTATATTCGTACTCAATCACTTTCTCATTACGATCAATCTGGCGGGCGAGACGACCTTGCCGATCGTACTGGTACACCATCTTCTGCTCCGAAGGATCAATTACGGCTGCCAGCTTGCCCATGCTGTTGTACTGGTACTGCGTTGTATTCCCGTTGCCATCTGTAGAGCTAATAATATTCCCGGCATAATCATAGCCGTACCGCTCTTCGCTTCCGTCTGCACGAGTCACGGTCCGAACATTGCCCCAAGCATCTACCTTATAATTCGTAGCATTGCCTTCCCCATCTACAATGCCCGTAATATGACCGAGTGCGTCGTACGTATACTGCTGGCTCACCTTGCCGCGAGCGATCGCTTCCGCTGTCCGAATCTGCTTCACCCGTCCGCCGATCGTGTACGTATATTCCGCTTCAACGCCATCGATGAGCTTGCGCATCAGTTCGCCAGCTGCATTGTAACGATTCCGCTCCACAATGTGCCCGTAGGCATCTCGCACCTCGGTCAAGCGCTGCATCGCGTCATACTGATAGTTCGTGCCTTCTCCGTCATCGGTCAGCTTATTATATTGATTCGGTGTGACATGCTTTACGACTTGCCCGTTCTTATTATAGAACAGCCTTGTTGTATCTCCCTGCTTGCCCACCATGCGAATCCGCCGGTTCATGACATCATAGCCGTATAGAACGCGATTGCCGTTCGTATCCGTTTCTTCCAGCACATTGCCTGCTTGGTCATATTTGAAATACACACTGCTAGCCTTGGCAGTCTTGCTTGGCCTGCGGCTAATCTGCACGATGCGATCGGCCCGGTCATAGCTTACTCCCGTCTCATATCCTTCCGGTGTAACGAGCTTAAGCAAATTGCCGTTGCGATCATACTGATACGAAGTAACAGCCGCAACCTTCTCGCCTTCACTTCCTGCCCGCTCTTCTGCGAGGTCTTCCGCGTCAATCCGTTCAATCTTCCGCTCCAGCCAGCCGACCGCATTATACTCATAGCAGGTAATTTGCTCTTTCCGATCGCTTATCTTGCGCCGCTCGGACGTCTTCTGATTGAGACAATCATACGTATAATGAACCTCGGCTCCAGTATCGTCACGAATCATCATGACCCGGCCCAACTTGTCGTAACGGTAGCGGATACTGTAATAGAGACCCGGATATCCTGCTTCGCTCACATGCTCAGCCGTCCGTTTCTCCTCCAGCAGGTTGCCTGCAAGATCATATCGATACTGCGTCAGCTTGTACCGAATCGTTCCGTCTGCTTCCTCCACTGGCTCTCGCTTCTCAGAGAGCCAACCTGCGCAATTATAAGCATAAAGTGTGCCAAAGCGCTCTTCATCCGTCGTGCCGCTCAGCCAGCCATGAGCATCAATTGACTTGATCACTCTTCCAGCGGCGTCGTATAAAAAATGGCGGCTCACATGCCCTTCCGGATCTGTAATCTGGATCAGGCGATTCATCGCATCATAGGCATACTCCATCCCCGGCCCGTCATCCGTCACTGGATCGTAATGCTCTGGATCAATCGTCTTGATCACATTGCCTGCAGCATCGTATTTCGTGCGGGCAATCCCGCCGTCCGGGTACAAGGTCTTCACCCGGCGATTTCGGTGGTCATACACATATTCAATGCCTGCCCCGTCATCGTCCTTGCGAGTATAGTGATTCGGGTTCACTTCCTTGATCACATTGTCATGAATGTCATACATGACCCGGTATTCATTGCCCATCGGATCCGTCGTCCGAATGAGCCGATCCATGAAGTCATACCGATATTCCGTCCCTATCCCGTTGCCCCGCTGCTCCACGTATTCGTTCGGCAGCACCTTCTTCACGAGATTTCCCATCGGGTCATAGAACAGAATGGTTGTATTGCCGGCCGCATCCGTAATGCGCGTTCGCTGATTGATTGCATTGTAGGCGAACTCTACCGTTCCATACGCGGTTCCGATGCTCGTCAAGCGCGCAGCATCGTCATAGCCGTACCGGAATTGCTGCCCCTCCGCATCCTCGACGAGGGTTGGCACGTCTGCATGCTGCACCCCATAGCGGTAAGAAGTTGCATATCCGAGCGGGTCGATCCGGCGAAGCAATCTGCCGCGCTCATCGTATCGATAGGAAGTAACGGCATATGCCGAAGCCGCCGCGTTAATAACCCCATCCTTGTCATCAATCCGAACGCGCTCCTCCAGCAGATTGCCGCAAGCGTCATAGGTATAGTGCATCTCGCTGCCATATGATGTTCGAGTGCAGATCCGGTTCTGCTCCTCGTCGTACTGGTGGCAAATGTGCGATCCGTCAGGAAGCGTCTCCTTCAGCAAATTGCCGTACGGATCATATTCCCACTGCGTTATGGCGCCGTTCGCCGCGGTATGGCTGTTCTTATTGTGGAAAACATCGTAGGTGTATGCTTCTTGTGTTCCGTCTCCGTACTCAATTGCGGTAACGAAATAATCGCGGTTGTAACGGAAAGTCTCCGTTACTCCGGTAGCATGGAACGTAAAGGTCGTCTGTCTGCCGCGTTCGTCATACGTAATATCGGTTCGGTTATCCTCATAATCATACTGGGTTACAATCCGATCCTGACGATCATAGACGTTGCGGACGTACGTGCGGCCACTCTGATCCGTTATGGTCAGCAGCCGCCCTTCCGTATCATACAGATAGGCTACCTTGCCTCCGTTCGGGTAGGTAACCCCGATTAGCAAATCGCCGTCATAGCAGTACGCAACCTTGCGACCGATATTATCCTCAACCGCCAGCAGCTTCCCATATTCGCACGTCATCGTCAGCAGCTTCCCACCCGGTGTCGTTACCGTGCGCAATCCGTGCTTATTATACGTGAGGAGCGTTTCGTTGCCATTGCGATCACAGAACGATTGCAGCCGTCCTGTAGCCCCGTCATACACATACGTCATATGCTGATGCTTGACGAGATAACGCTCCTTGTCAGGCTCTTCAATCAAGCGGTAATCGAGCGCACCAGCCCGTTCATTTCTCCATTCGCCGTCTTGCTGAACGAAGCTCTCATAATGCCCGTCCATACAGATCAGGAATGCCCGATCTTCAATTCGGGTAAGTGAGCTTTCCAGCGCGCTGATCCACCCTTTGCCGAGCAGCCCGACGAACGGATTGTGCGAGTTGAAGCTACGCGTCAGTTCCAGCACATCTCCAATATCGTGCACAATCAGATCGGTCGCCTGTACATAGAATCTTCCTTTGGCGACATCAATCGGATCTCCCTTCGTCACCAGGTTGCCGACATTACTGACCAACGATATTTTCAACTGATTGAGCAGCGTTTCTTTATCGAGCTGGCCGTTCTTCCAGAGCTGGAGAGCCGATTCTCCCGTCATATCGCCCGCAACTCCAGCACCGTATTTTCCAAATGGATTCTTGCCGCCCATAAAAGAAAATGCCGCTCCAAAGACGCTTGTTACCGCGTTGCCAGCCAGATCCGAATTGCCGGAATTGCTAATTTGCAGCACGTTCGCGGACACGTAGCTTGCCGCATATCTTTGGCCGAACTGGGTCAACCAGCCGGCCCCACACCCGCCCTTTAATATACCTGCGGAAATGGTCCCCGCAAGGGCGCCGTTATAAAAGCTCTTCAAGTAATGCCCGGTAAGCGCTCCCCACGAGAAGCTCCCATCAAGCGGAGCATACGGATCGAATATTGCAGTTACGCCCGTGCTAATGGCACCGCCGCTTAATCCGCCTACCAGCAAGGTAGTGCCGCCGAGCATGAAGCCTCCCCCAAGCACGGAAATGGTAACGGAGCCGTATTTGACGATATTGTATAATTCCTCGTTCCCCCCGAGAACCGTATCCCGCATGAAATTGTAGGATTGGGACAAATCGCCCACCTGGGCCTTGGCGAAATCCTCTCTGCCCTCCGCGATTTCGCTCGCTCCTACGACCGCGGACACGGCGCCTGCCGCACCGATGATAAGCGGCAAGGCTGCGCCTCCCGTCACTACCGTTGCAGCAGCCACGGCCACGACACCAACGACGAGCGCAATAACCCCGAACCCGATCTTGCTCTCCGCTTCCTTCGCCTTGGCAATGCACGCTTCCCGATAGGCGAGCGCCTGATCGTTAACCTCCTTCATCTGCTTCGCGTCTTCTTCCAACAGAGCGCTGTCATCGAAGGTCACAGCTGGCGGCTTCCCCGGCTCGCCCAAATAAATGATTTTGGCTGCCATCACATAAGTCGCATCCTGAACAGCAATCGCATGCTCAAGAGTAACGAATTCCCCAGGACTGCGACTAAGAAGCACATCCTCCCCGGCGGATACGCTGATCCGCTTAGGCACGACCGGGACTGCTTCCGCCGCGCCACTCCCGCTCTCTCCAATCGACACGTTATCCGAAGACCGCACATACATATCGGTATTGGCTGCGATTTCGACCGTCCCGTCGCCTGCCAGCCGCATCTTGATGCTGCCCGCATCATCAGCGATGAATAGGACATCGTGCGGAGTGAGCCGCATTTCCTTGCCCGTATCGTTGGTCAGCGACCGGTTCTGCGGATCAGCGAGCTTATGCCCATACTTGCTCTGCTCCGTTCCTTGTCTGACCGATCCGATCGCAATGGCCTCTCCCTCGTTCACGGTTGGCAGATGCAGCTTCACCTGCGAGCCCGGCTTCGGCATCAGGTACGAAATCTGGTTATCGATGCCGGTTGAATACGGGAACCAGCACGTATTCCCTATAGCCGGTGCGGGATCAATGCCGAGATGGATCCGGATCTGATTGCGAGACACTTCCGTTATCGTTCCTTCCAATGACACACCTTGAAGCCGAGTATTAAAAATCCGGCCCTGCCTTACGCCATCAACGCTGCAGAACGAATAGGTGCAGCGAAGGAGGCCGTCTTGGACGGCAAGCTTCGCCTGATGGACGACGAACACCCCTCGGTCGAAGGTCACTGGCATCCCGAGTCGCAGCAAACGGCGTATATCTGCCTCGAAGCTGATAAAATCCGTATCCTGCAGCCTGGAATCCTCATTCGTCTGGGCGAGGAGATAGCGGCGCAGATCTTTGTGAATCACATAATGCTCATTGGCAACTGCGACGGGCTGCTGGTTCAAGGAGACGCCAACTGAGAACCGAACCGCCCCGGAAGTCGCATCCGGCAGGACGACAGCGCCAACATACGATGCCAAGCGCTTTACAAATTGCCAGTCCGTCTCGTCATACTGCACAATTAGTTGTCCAATTTTGGCACCGTTCATGGCATAATCCAAGTAATCTGCCTTCGGATAACTGCTCAGCACCTGTTCGATCACTTCACTATAGGTCATGTCTACTTGCTGAAAAGAGCGTCTCTTGCGCTCAATATCCATCATATAGGTGGAGGACACTGCCTCCACCTGCAGCATATATACCTGTCGGAAGCAGCTTATTTCCATATTCCGAATGATGCCCTGGAACAACACGTCTCCATGCCAGCTTCGCCCGTCTTCCTCGTTCTCTCCCAACTCGCGCCGAACAATAACCCGATCACCGAATTTCAGATCATGAAGGAATCCATCCTTCTTCTGCTCCGGTATGATGGCGCTGAGTCGAAGCTCAATATGTTCATTGACACTCATATGCAAGGAGAGTTCGGTAATGCGCTGCAGCTCCGCATCCATCTCCACACTCAATTCGCCAAATGGCAGTTTCATTCTTGCCCCTCCTCCCGCCAGCTTTTACTCCCTTTGACCGTTATGAACAATCTTGATGGTTTCACCGTATACGCATTTATTCCAACACGTATCGAGCAGTGCGGGCGCCTCCTCGATCAACACATCCTCTTTCCCGGATTGCCACGGAAACGTAATATTCGGCACGCACATCGCCACACATTCGGGCTCCGGCACTTTTTCGGGCGGTGGTGCCTCTTTCTTAATAAAAAGACTGGCGAACCAGCCAGCCTCCTCCTGCTTCGGCATCGGGGGAAGCGCATTGATGACGGCCTGCACCGCAGGGTTCCTCGTACTCTTGCACAAGCCGAACGGCCTGATATTGACCATTGGCACGCAATCGTTCACGTTCAGCTGCGGCTGATCATGAATGTAATCCCCATGGCTTGCTGGAACGACGATCCGTGCTGGACGTGACCCTTGGGGACAAAAGCAATATGCACCGTGCACGACGTATTTCGGCTCCTTCTGTCCGCCTCCGTCATCCATCATTAATTCCATTTCCATTTCCTCCTGACCGTTATCTGCCGCAACGTTTGCGAACAGAATGATGCAAGTCTCGAACATAACGAGAGCACATCCTATGCGAGGGTATAAAATATGCATGAGTACAAACAGTGTGGAGTACAAACCGACAAGGGTACCAACTGTGCAGGATCCAAACTATGCAGAATCAAACGATGTAGGATCCGGCTCGCAGCAGCTTTCCACCTTCTCCAGCTTGATGCCCAGCAGTTCCTTACGCAGCAAGCTCTCGGCGACATCGAGATTGATGAAGACGTGCTTCTCCAGCAATCCCTGTACGCGAAATACCGCATGGCCGTCCGCCTTCGCTCGATCAATGACGATGCGCTTCACTGCCCCCGTCTTGTCGAAGACAGTACGATCCGATAAACAATCCACCCTCGGCAATAGAAGCAGCCAATATATCTTTTGCATGCTGTTCTTCGGATCTGACAACACGGCGCATTTGTATGCCAATTCCGGATTATGCCGCTCCAGTACCTTTTTCAGCTCATCCGCTACAAGAACGACCGGCTTGCCAATATAATCGGGATATACACTGTCTGCATGGCCTTCGACGAATACAGCCGTAATGTCATTGATTTCATCCGCCCGATCCGGCGTAAGCTCAATCGTTTTATTGGTGGATTTCAAGCCAGCGAATTGAAATTTATTTTCCACGCACTCATCCTGCGAAATGATAAAGTAGTCCACCTTTGCTCATCCCCTTCAACCCAGCCTAACCATCCAACCTTCGCTGATCATGCCTTATCGCTTCCATCGATGATGATGTGCTCCAACTGCTCAGCAGTTAAATCAAGCCGCTTCACATCTGACGCCCGGAACATCGCCCCGGCCAAGTCCGCATCCGCGAAGCTCGTTCCCGTCAGCACCGCCCCTCGGAAGTCAGCTCCCCTAAGCTCTGCTCCCCGAAAGCTCGCCTGCTCTAAATTCGCCCCCGCAAAGCTTGTCTCCATGAAGGGTGGGATATGGAGCTGTTCCTGCGACGGAAAACTCATTCCCGCCTTGATATGCTCCAACTTGGCAGATTGCAAATTCGCCTCACGGAAGCTCGCACCATGCAAGATGTTATTGCTCAAGTCAGCTCCTTGCAGATTCGCTCCGCGAAAATCGGCTGCGATTAGCCCACAGCCCAAGTACAAACTGCCAACCAATGCACTTTCGGAAAAGTCGGCAAAACTAAGATTCAGCAGTTGAAAGTACATGCCGCTCAAATTCGCGCCACGAAAAACTTCATACACATATTCCGATCTGCCGCTGTCAGAGAACATCTCCTTCAGCGTCTCGACATCCTTGGTTCTTGCCTCGTATCTGTGCACCAGCTCTCCGCGATCCCGGTGCTCGCCTACATAGATGAACAGTTCATCTTCCTTATCAATTGCTGCGAATTCGTCTGTTCGCACGGCCTCTCTCAGTGCATATCTGGCAAGCTTGATCAAATAGGCCATGTACCAGACGATATCTCCCTGCACTACAACTGCCACGTCAGCCGGCAGCAGCTTGCCGACATACTTCTTACTTGTCTCGGACAGATGCCGCTTGAATTCGTCCAACTTAGCGAACGCCCAGCCCGCTTCATACTCGGCCGTGCATGTCGAAGTGTCGCCATGCCACTGTGCATCATACGCAGCTATGCGGCAGCGATGATCCCCGATCAAAATCTGGCTCCGCAGGATTGAATAATGAATATACTTGATCTTGCCTTTCCGCTTCTCATCCTGCATGCGGCGGATGTCCGCGCATAGCTGCTTGAACGACTCGATCCATTCGCCGGTCAGCTTGTCCCGATGCGCCAGCACCTCCTGATGGAGAGCCAACATCAGCTCCATGCGCTTGTCGGCCACAGCCGTATCCAGCCAATGACGCAGCGCCTCTTCTCTTGTCACTTTGATCGTCCTTTCCGCACCAAGCGCCAGAAATGTTGGCTAGTTCGTAAATACTTCGGTTCCTTTGAGCTCCGTATTTCCACCGCTATTCAGCACGATTTTGCCGCCCTTCTGGCTTTCTATCGCGATTTCCTCACTAGCCGTCATGAGCAATTTCTTGTCCGCCCGGATGGTCACATTCTCCTTGGACGTCAGCGACACTTCCTTCTGACCGGCAATCGTGATCGAGCCGCTCTGATCCAGCATAATCGTCGCTTGCCCATTATTGGCCGAAATGAGCACATGACCTGGCGCTAACGTAACCTCCATGCCTGCCGAATTGCGGAAGTAACGAACATTCGGGTCGGCCATCCGATCCTGCGAACCGCCGCTGGATGCTGATGCACCCGCTCCCTGGCCACCCGGAGAAGCACCTGCAGGTTCGCCGGCATAGGAATTGACCGAACTGATGGCGAATGCCTCCTCCTCCCGTTCGCTTGGGAATGTCACGCGCACACTGTCCCCTGCCTCTGGCATGCAATACCAGCCGCTTCCATCCGCAGATGCAAATACAGTAGAGTAAGGGAACCAGTGCGCAGTTCCAGCATCCTGATTCTTATCGATATCGAGCCTTACCTTGACCTTGTCTCTGTTAATCGCCAGAACCGTTCCTCCTATCGAAGCTCCTCGAATGGCTTCGTTGAATGGCAATTCCCGGTTCAAACCTTTGCGGGTAGTAATCGTATAGGTGTGCGACATAGCTCCCTTGTACATTGTCGAGACGACTTTCCCGACATACAGCTTCGCCCTCTGGAAGTCTACAGCGTCACCCAGATGCAGCAGTTGTCTGGTCGTTACCTCATAAGAGATAAAGTCGCTCTCTTGGGAATCCGGCCGAATATTATGGTGATAAGCCATATAATCCGCCAGCTTCTTCTTGGCGACATATTGGTAATCATCCAGCTTCTTGACCGTCCCGGTATCCGGCAAGCCGAAGAAGAATTTGACGTCCTTGAATTTCTCGGCGGGCACCACAACCGTGTCGAGGCGAGAGGCCATTCTTTTCAAAAATGCCCAGTCCGTTTCCTTATACTGTAGGACGAACTGTCCGATACCCGGATTATGATCCGTCGTGTACTGCACATCGTAATTGGAGTAATCCGCGCCCATTTTCCGAACTAACTGGCTGTATGTCATCGAAGCGTCTTGAAAAGATCTACTCTTGACGCGAATATCCAACATGACGGAACTTGTCCATGCTTCCGCGTGAATCGTATATACATCTCTCGTCCGTTCGATGCGCATCTCGGTGACAATCCCGGAAAACAATATCCGTTCTCCGCCCTGCTCCAGAAGCTCCATCACCTGAACCGGCGTCTGCTCGTTCAGCGAAAAGAGATCATTGTCTTTATGCTCCTCCGCGACAACGCCCGTAAAGGTAAGTTTTCCGTGTTCATTCACCTGCTGCACGATGGCGAGCTCCAGCAACTGCATATGGGGAAATGGCTTTATTCGTACATTTTGATAGGACAATGTCGATACACTCATGCGCTCGCCACCTCCACCGATCGAATCATTTCCAGCGCGATGATGGACCATCGTTTTACATGCTTGTCGTTCCCGTTAATGTTGGCGATAAGGCGTTTGTGTCCAGCATCTACAAAAAACAGAAAATTGAACACCTTGCCATGCGCCACTGGATTCAAAAAGGAGCAGTAATGGATCGGCTGCCCATTCACTTCCTCCGTTCCATTCTCCAGCCACTCGGTATGAAGCTCCATGTTTGCCATGCTGCGAATCATATCCGTCTTCATCTGCCTCAAGTCGATGGCCTGCTCAGGACGTTCTGTATATTGCAAGATGATGTTCAGAGCATGAGCCTCATTCTGATAAACCATCTGTTGTTCGGTCTCTAGCGTACACAGGAGAAAATCCTTCGGAAATAAAAAGCTCAGTCCAGGCTCGAAAAAGTCTTGCTTTTCGAATTCCACAATCGTGCCGTTCAGATCGACGCCGCCATGGTGAACTCCGTTGCGCATATCCTCTCGCCACTTCTCCTCTGCATTCATACGGGCCGCATGTTCCGCCATCTGCTCGTCTTGCATCCGCTGCTTTTCAGATCCTACTGATCCAGCACCGGGCGAGTCGATTTTAGGCTGATTTTTCGCATGCTTCATCGCCAATTCCCCCTCACTTGGAATCTTTCATCTGATGGGTCTTTTTTTCTTCTTACCAAAATTGTATAAATATCCTAATCATTATTGAATATATCGGCAAATACTGGAATCTTATGAAGGCTGGGCCTTCCTGTTTTTAGGGGAAACACAAAAAAATGATCCTTCTATGTGAACCAATTTGCCAGCAACTTGTATGCGTAGTAGACAACTCAGTTGAATATGAATGATAATAGCGTTACAGCACAGACATTCATCGTTGTAAAATAAAGTGAGGAGGAGGCAGATGCAGCGACGGCTCGTTATTCCACGATTATCATTCATGATGTTCATGCAATTTTTCGTATGGGGGGCTTGGTACGCCACTGCGGGGCTTACACTCAGCAAATATGGCTTGTCATCCATTATTGGAACCGCTTACTCCGTTGGAGCGATTGCATCCATTATTGCTCCTTTCTTCCTCGGCATGGTAGTTGACCGCTTCTTCGCCTCTGAGAAAGTGATGGGCCTCCTTCATCTTGCAGGCAGTGCACTTCTATGGATGGTCGGCAGGCAAGTCGAGGCAGGCAGCGGAACAACGCTGTTGTGGACGCTTTTTCTGTATATGCTGTGTTATATGCCTACACTGGCACTAAGCAACAATGTAGCTTTTCACCATATTGCGGATGCTGCAAAGACATTCCCGATGATTCGTGTGTTCGGCACAATCGGATGGATTGTGGCAGGCGTCCTTATCGGCCAACTGGGCTACTCCGACAGTTCCTTCATCTTCTACATCTCTGCTATTGCATCCCTCTTGCTCGGTATATTCAGCTTCACTCTGCCCAATACGCCCGCTCCCGACAGAGGAAAGCCTCTCTCTGTTCGCGACCTGCTCTGTCTTGACGCGCTGCAGATGCTTAAGGAGCGAAGCTATTGTGTTTTCATCATCTGCTCGATGCTTATTTGCATCCCACTTGCAGCCTATTATTCGTTTGCGTCTCCCTTCTTAGAGGCTGCTGGGTTCGCCAATGTAGGCAGCGTGATGACGATCGGCCAGATGTCGGAAATCGCTTTTATGCTGCTTATCCCGTTCTTCTTCCGCCGCTTAGGCATCAAAATCATGCTCCTGATCGGCATGCTTGCTTGGACACTTCGTTACGTCCTATTCGCCTTCGGTGCGCCTGATCAGATTGGATCACTCATGATCGTAGGCATCGCTCTCCATGGCATCTGTTATGATTTTTTCTTTGTAACCGGATTCATCTATGCCGAGCAGCAAGCAGACAGCCAAGTAAAGGGGCAGGCACAAAGCTTGCTGCTCCTGTTCACGCAGGGAATCGGCATCTACTTCGGCTCACTTATTGCCGGCAGTCTGTTCAACGATACCGTGACAGCTAGCGGAACTGCTGCGCTTGCACAATGGAAGAGCTTCTGGCTGTACCCGGCAGGCGCTGCGCTTGTCGTGGCACTGTTGTTCCTGCTGCTGTTCAAATCGAAACCATCCACACATGCTGTTCACCAGCATGATGCGACATTTGAAAGGAGATAAGCGTAATGAATCGTACGAAAGTAGCCATTGGCGGCGCTGGCTTCGTGGCCGACATTCATATGGAGTCCTTTACCCGATTCGTTCCAGAGGCAGAGGTAGTCGCTGTCTATGCCCGCAATCGTGAGAAAGGAGAAGCATTCGCTTCACGGCATGGAATACCGCAAGTGTATACAGACATGGATGAGCTGTTGGCGCATTCCGGTTGTGAGGTTGTGGACATCTGCCTGCCGAACTTCCTCCATCACCGCGTATGTATTGCGGCTGCGCAAGCGGGCAAGCACGTTATCGTAGAGAAGCCGCTATGCGTTACCTTGGAAGAGGCCGACGAGATGATCGAGACATGCCGCAGCGCAGAAGTGAAGCTCATGTATGCGGAAGAGCTCTGCTTCGCACCGAAGTTCGAGCGGGTGCGCAAGCTGATCGAGCTGGGAGCCGTTGGCGATGTGTATATGCTGAAGCAGGCAGAGAAGCATTCTGGTCCGCACAGTGATTGGTTCTATGACATCAAGCAGGCTGGCGGTGGCGTGCTCATGGATCTGGGCTGCCATGCGCTGCAATGGTTCCGCTGGATGATGGGCGGCGCCAAAGTGAAAAGCGTATATGCGACAATGTCTACTGTACTGCATGGCGAGATAACGAAGGGCGAAGATAATGCGGTTACGATCGTAGAGTTCGAGAATGGTGTAACGGCAATCGCGGAGGACAGCTGGGCGAAGCCTGGCGGGATGACAGACAACATAGAAGTATACGGTACGAAGGGAGTAAGCTATGCGGATCTCTTTCAAGGCAACGCTGCTCTGACCTATAGCGAACATGGCTATGATTATGCGATGGAGAAGGCAGGCTCCACCCAAGGGTGGTCGTTCACCATCTATGAAGAAGCATTCAATCAAGGATATCCACAGGAATTGAAGCACTTCATTACCTGTGTCCGGCAAAATCTAGAGCCTTGCGTAACAGGCGAGGACGGGCGTGCCGTGCTCGAAATCATCTATGCAGCATATGCCTCCGCCCGATTAGGGCGCAAGATTGAGCTGCCATTCCACGCAGCCGTACAGCGGCCGATTGATTTATGGCTGGGTACGGAGAATTAGGTCAGATCGTAAATCATCAATTCCCTTGTGGCAACGAGAAGAAGGCTAGTACTTCCCAGTTAGGGACGTACTAGCCTCATTGTTCTTTCTATTAAAAGGGATTATGAATATATGTTCCAATCCGGATACCCAAATACAAGTACATCTTAGGTAAGTGTAATTTCTTTCATTTCGAGTGGGATCGATTGCTCCGCGGCCTCTGCCTTGCCTTGAACAGCCTTCTGATGCTGCTTCAATCGGACCCTCCAATCGTTCATCTCCTGATCCGTCAATGCATGGAACGTCTCAACCTTCCTACTCGTTCCGTCCTTAAGAACGACAACGAACTTGGGGAATACCGGGACGAACAAGATGCCCACTCGCCCCTGCTCGACACGAATATCGACTACATCTGCCCATGCTGCGCGGAGTCCATACTCATTCCATATTGTCTCCTGATCATAGGTCAGTAGGATATTGGTTCCTGCTGTTAAGGCACGCACGGATACGACGAGATTGCTCCCGCAATAAGCGAATCCAATGCATGCAGCCGCTGCCAGGGCAATTCGCAAGCTGAGCGGCAATTTGAAATCGAGCACGGCCAGAACGATAAGGCCCGCCGAGAATAGAATACAAATGAATGCAATG
>Ga0102589_1002097_pt1 | contig 24126 bp, 26 predicted proteins | sample AraplaMF_Col_mLB_FD_76858 | JGI IMG/M metagenome (GOLD analysis project Ga0102589, IMG submission 76858) | Arabidopsis root microbial communities from the University of North Carolina, USA - plate scrape MF_Col_mLB | ecosystem: Host-associated > Plants > Roots > Endosphere | place: USA... | reverse complement strand
GGCGTAATTCGCGATCATCTATGTGCTGATTTTCACCGACCATCAGCTCTCTAAAACAGGGAAATGATCACTACTTCTCCCTTTCCACGCTCAATTATTTATATACTTTTCTTTATATCATTATTTGCTAGTGTGTGTCAAATCGAAGAAAATGGTATATACGAACTGCCTAAGTTTTTTCGTGCTATGCTAATGAAAAGTTAAAAAGAGGTGTTACAGTTCGACTCTCTTGCTGTAATTTCCGATTTGACAGAAAATGAGAAACCTATATATAATGAATTTGATTGAACGTTCAAATTTTAAATTGATTAGTCAATTTTTTAGGGGGGATTTTGATGGAAAATAAACAATCATTTATAGCAGAAGCTCGAAGAGAACAAATCATTACTGCAGCTATTAAAGTTTTAAAGGAAATCGGGTACGTAAGCACAAGTTTGTCCAAAATAGCGAAAAAAGCAAATATAAGTACAGGGCTCATTTCTTATCATTTCTCTGGCAAAGAAGATTTAATGAACAACACACTAATATATTTAGTTGAACAAGAATGGTCATATATTCATGAACGAGTTGTAAAGAAGCAAACATTTACAGAAAAATTAACTACATTTATAGAAGCGAGTTTAGCTTATCAAATTACAAACCGAACAAATAATATCGCTTTAGTTGAAATCATTTTTAATGCCCGTACACCAGATCACATCCCTTATTATTTATTAGAAGACGACGAAGATTTAAAGAATAGCTTACTGCAAAACATTCTTCTACAAGGGCAAGAATCAAAAGAATTTAAAGACTTTCATCCCCAAGTGATTGCAACCGTTATTCAAGGAGCAATATCAGAATCGCTGTTATCACCTCAAAAACAACTAAGTTTAGAAAATTTTAGTGCAGAACTTATTAAAACCATATTGGAAATGGTGAAGTGATAAGAATAGAAAAATTCAAATCACCTCAAAAAATGAAGATACACATTAATAAAAAATGAAAGGTATGAAATTATGAGAGATAACAAAACCGTTATTGGACTTAGTAAGTTCGAAAAAACACTTGTCATTTTCATTCCAATTATATTAGGTGGTTTGGTTGGATGGTTCATTCCAGTCATTGCAAATTGGATATTAAAACTTCCTGTAGTTCCAATGGAAAAGTTATTCCTATTCATCACATCCTTTAACAGTCTATGGGTTTCAATTGTTGCTTCCATTATCGGCATTATTATTGGTATGTTATTAACATTGACGATTTTTGATGAAAGTCTTGAAGTTACAATTTCTTATACTAGCTTGCAATTAAAATTAGGAGATACAGTAAATACCCTTGAAAAATCGAGCATTTCAACAATTTATATGGAAGATAAGCAATTTATTATCCTTGGAAAAAATGGTAATGAATTATACAGAGCCGTTATTGAAACAAAAAAAGGTACAGTTCGAGAAGCACTTCATAATTACCACTATCCTTGGGAAGAGAAAGATCCTTTTCACATTGAATACCAAAGATGGGCTTTAGGACATCCCGATTTCCCTGAAAAAATTAATGCATTACTACATGCTAGGGAACTCGCACTAAAAGAGAAAAAAGCGGATACTGCTAAATACCTCCGAGAAGATTTAGCTAAATTAGGAGTTGTTATTAGAGATGAAAAAAATGGTCAGTATGTCCGACTCATTAAAGATGCTAGCGATGAAGGCTAATGCAAAACAGTCGATTCCTTATCATATATATGGAATCGACTGTTTTTACTTATCTTACTGTATTCGCGCTTTACCGACACACTCTCGCATATTCTAATTAAAGACTTGTAATAAATATTGTAAGCAAAGAAAGCCCCATCCCCCCCACTAATAACGACATATGAAAAGCAATCGATAAATCATTTCCAATCGTTGCTTCCACAGGATCTTTTGCTGGAGAGGCAAGAAAACGCAGCAATCGTTCAAAACGATTTACTTTCTCTGAAAAATCTGGGACAGCCACATGATCGCCATCTAAATACTGTTTCAATTTATACTCTTTCTCAAAGGGATTTTCGTTCAATTTCATCCACCTCCAGCAATTGTTTCAATTTCTTAATGCCGTTATGAAGCCTAGATTTCACCGTTCCTACAGGAATATTAAGCACCTCTGCAATTTCCTTTTGCGGCATATCATGATAATAAGAAAGAATAAGGACAGCCCGCTGATCTCGAGGAACTTTCAAAATTGCCTCTCTTACGGTGAGCCGGTCTTCTTGTGAAAACTCCTTCTCCTGAATCGGTACTAAAAACGGTAAAAGAGAGCGCCACTTTTTTCTTCGATTCAATTTATTAATCATAAGGCGATAACCGATTTGAAACAAATACGTTTTAATTTTCCCCTTTTCAATCTCATACATATGCTTCTTACGTTCTAACGATAAAAACGTATCTTGAACGAGATCTATACTCAATTGCTCATCACGGTTAAATCGATACAAAAATTTATATAGCGCTGGTTTGATCAAAACATATAGTTTTTCTCCAGCCTGCTTATCTCCATTTTGATACGCAAGCATGAGCTCTTCCTCAATCCCAATCTGCGCCATGTTTTTTAATCTCCTTTATTCCTTTTAGCGTTAAAGAGATTCGGCTAACTAAATAAATACTTGCGACTAATGTCCAAACCTGCGCTTGATTCGTAAAAAACTGTACATATGGATTTTGAATTGTTAATCCGCTTAAAACTAAAAAATTAAGCACCTGTACACATAGACAAGCATATGCCGCAATACAGGCAGAGATTGTATCAAATACATTCCAGCGAAAGTAAACTTTTGTTTTTGTAAAATCAATTTTATTCCCCTTTTTTCTCACAATATATTTCTTATCAAAAGGAATAATGATAGAAAACATAACAATCATAATAATTCCGGCTGTAATCATTGAAACCTTAAATCCAATCGCCATAGGCAATAACATACCACAAGAAAATACGACTATAATTCCTATTAAGGCAAAAATAAGCATCCATTTATTAAACATATAAAGGCCTCCCTCGTCTATTGTTTCATAAATGTATACAGATGAGGGAGGCACTTGGTTCAAGGCTTAATTTATTTTTTTTATTATTTTCGCAGGATTTCCACCAACCACAACGTTATCAGGTACATCCTTCGTTACAACTGCACCCGAAGCAATAACAGCATTATCACCAATCGTCACACCCGGATTAATAATGGCTCTCCCGCCAATCCAAACGTTATCCCCAATTGTTACTGACTTCCCAAACTCGGCACCACTTATGCGCTCGACCCAGTCAAGTGGATGTGTTGCTGTATAAATGTGGACACCTGGAGCGAGCATACAGTTCTCACCAATTGTGACAGGACATACATCTAAAATGATGCAATCAAAGTTCGCGTAAAAGTTTTCTCCAACATGAATGTTGTAGCCATAATCACATTTAAAAGAAGATTCAATATGAATGTTGTCACCTGTTGATCCAAATAATTCTTTTACAATTAAACTACGCTCTTCATATTTTGTTTCCGGTGTTTCATTTAATTTTCTTGTTAATATACGAGCATGCTCCCTACCTTCTACTAACACTGGATCAGCAGGTACATACATTTCCCCTTGTATCATTTTTTCTTTTTCTGTTTTCATGATAGCATCCCCTTCAACACGTATATATAAGTTGTTCATCCTTTATGATAGCACAAAAAAAGAAAAGCCTGAACGAAATATACGTTCAGACCTTTCTTTCTTAATCTTCCATTGTTGATAAGTCACCTGTTGGTAAGTTTAGCTCCCACGCTTTTAACACGCGTCGCATAATTTTACCACTTCTCGTTTTCGGTAGTTTATCTCGGAACTCAATTTGTCTTGGCGCTGCATGAGCTGCAAGTCCTTTTTTCACAAATTGACGAATCTCTTCTTTTAATTCATCAGATGCTTCATAACCTGCGCGCAGTGCGATAAACGCTTTAATAATCTCACCGCGCACTGGATCTGGAATACCGATTACACCAGCTTCTGCTACCGCAAAGTGTTCAATTAATTTACTTTCTACTTCAAATGGACCAACGCGCTCACCAGAAGTCATAATGACATCATCAATACGCCCTTGGAACCAGAAATATCCATCTTCATCCATATAAGCAGAGTCACCTGATACATACCAATCTCCCGGCATAAAGTAAGACTCATATTTTTGCGGATTGTTCCAAACTGCGCGCATCATCGATGGCCAGCCCTTAGCAATCGCTAAGTTCCCCATTGTATATGGCGGTACTTCATTCCCTTCATTATCAACAATCGCTGCTTTCACACCTGGAATCGGTTTCCCCATTGATCCTGGGCGAATTTCCATACAAGGATAATTACAAATCACTTGCGCACCTGTTTCTGTCATCCACCATGTATCATGAATTCGAAGACCAAATGCGTTCATTCCCCAGCGAATTACTTCTGGGTTTAATGGTTCACCAACACTTAGTACGTGACGGAGTGCTGATAAATCGTATTTCTTAATCGCTTCTTCGCCAGCTCCCATTAACATGCGGAATGCTGTTGGCGCACTATACCAAACTGTTACACCGTAATCTTGCAACGCTTCGTACCATGCCTCTGGACTAAAACGTCCCCCTAAAACGACATTTGATCCACCTACTAACCACGGCGCAAAAATCCCGTAAGCAGTTCCTGTTACCCAGCCTGGGTCAGCTGTGCACCAGTATACATCGTCTTCTTTTAAATCAAGCACCCATTTTGCCGTTTGATAATGCTGCACCATTGCATTCTGTGCGTGAAGAACACCTTTTGGCTTCCCTGTAGAACCGGATGTATAATGAAGAATTAATCCATCCTCACGGTCTAACCATTCGATTTGAAGTTTGTTAGAAGCTTGTTCAAATAATGGATTAAACGCAACAAGTTTTCCGCCTTCTTCTGCATTCTCTCCAACAAGAAAGACTGTTTTTAACGCTGGTAAATCATTAAGCGGGACACGCTCTAACAATTCAGGCGTTGTAATTAACACTTTCGCTTCGCTATCTTCTAAACGATCGCGCACCGCTCCTTCCATAAATGCTTCAAATAACGGACCAACAATTGCTCCTAATTTCACTGCACCAAGAAGTGCGAAATATAATTCTGGTGAACGCGGCATGAAAATAAAAACGCGATCTCCTTTTTCTACATCACCATAGTTTTTCAGGACATTTCCCGCTTTGTTGGAGAACTCCTTCATTTCTTTAAATGTATATTTCTCTTTGCGCGATCCATTTTGATAATAAAGTGCCACTTTATTTTTCCGATCAGATTTCGCATGTTTATCAATTGCCTCATATGCCATATTTACTCGCCCTGTTTCATACCAAGAAAAGTTTTTATTAACCTCTTCCCAGTTGAAACCTGCATATGTTTCTTCATAATTCAACAAATTATTTTCTCCTTTAATAACTGGAAGCGTTTCTACTTTCATACTTTACATCTCCCTCCTATGTATTCTATTATCTATTATAATAACATTATTTAAAATTTTCAGTATTTTTGTTGATTTTTAGACAAATTTTTACTGACAAAATTCGATTCACATCGCATATATTATAAAGTACGATAATATATAGTAGATTCACAAACCCTCAAGGTGGTGAGCAAAACATTGATTCATAAAAAAATATATAATGCAAGAAACTTAAAAACAACGCGAGGAACCTTAATCATTGAAGGTCCTGTATCTACCCATAATCTTGAAATGTATGAATTTCATCCAGACTTAGTTGCCTTTCGTCCCGCTGATCAACAATATAAAGCGATTGTCGAAATTTCTAAATTACCAGAAGCTCGTCTCATTATCGCAAGACATGACCAAACAATTGTCGGATATGTTACATATTTATATCCTGATCCGCTAGAACGATGGTCAGAAGGAAACATGGAAAACTTAATTGAACTCGGAGCAATTGAAGTCATTCCCGCATTTCGCGGATGCTCGGTTGGAAAAAATCTATTAGAGGTTTCGATGATGGATGATCATATGGAAGATTATATTATATTAACGACTGAATATTATTGGCACTGGGATTTAAAACAAACTGGTTTAAATGTTTGGGAATACCGTAAAGTAATGGAAAAGATGATGAATGCCGGCGGACTAGAGTGGATGGCAACAGATGATCCAGAAATTTGTTCCCACCCAGCTAACTGTTTAATGGTTCGTATCGGCAACCGCGTCGATACAAATTCCATCCAAGATTTTGACCGTTTACGCTTTAAAAATCGTTTTATGTATTAAGAAAGGGGACATATGGAATGATTGTAGAAGAAATTATGAATCATGATGTAATCGCACTGCACCCAGATGACACAATCGAAACCGCAATTCGAACAATACGTACAAAGGGCATTCGTCACATTCCAATTGTTGGTCATAACAACAACGTAGTCGGTATCATTTCTGACCGCGATGTACGTGATGCAAGTCCTTCAATTCTCGATGAACAAGTTTCAATGGATATGCTTAAACAACCGATTCAGTTAATTATGAAACAGCCAGTAATGACGTGTCATCCTCTCGATTTTGTTGAGGAAATTGCGACGTTATTTTTTGAAAATAAAATTGGCTGTCTTCCTGTTACAAAGGGCGGAAAGCTTGTTGGAATCATATCAGAATCCACAGTATTACATACACTCGTCAAACTTACAGGTGCCCATCAGCCAAGTTCACAAATTGAAATTCAAGTGAAAAATGAACCTGGTATTCTCGGAAAGGTAGTTGCTATTTTTAGTGATTTACATATTAATATTGTGAGCGTTCTCGTCTATCCAGCAAGAGATGAGAATGATAAAGTACTCGTTTTCCGCATTCAAACGATGAATCCTCTAAGAGTGATCGAAACATTAGAGCAAAAAGGTTATCATGTCTTATGGCCAAACATAATGGGGATGCAGGCATGAAGAGTGCCTTCATTTATTCAGATGATTTTCGGGGCTATTCCTTTAGCCCTGAACATCCCTTTAATCAGCTTCGTGTTACACTCACCTACGATTTACTAGAAAAGAGTGGGCTGATTCACCCTTCTCAAGTCATTCCACCGCGAATGGCAACAGATGAGGAGATTGCTTTCATTCATACAGAGGAATACATAAATGCGGTAAAACGTGCTGGAGAAGGAAAATTAGAAAGATCAATCGCCATGTCATACGGTCTTGGAACAGAAGATACACCGATGTTTCCAAATATGCATGAAGCGAGCGCATTACTTGTTGGCGGTACATTAACAGCTGTAGATGCCGTTCTTTCAGGTCAAGTAAAGCATGCATTAAATTTAGGTGGTGGCCTGCACCACGGATTTCGCGGTAAAGCATCTGGTTTTTGCATTTATAACGATAGCTCGATTGCTATAAAATATATGCAAAAAAAATATGGATTGCGTGTTTTATACATTGACACAGATGCCCATCATGGTGATGGTGTACAATGGTCCTTTTATGATGACCCTAACGTCTGCACCATCTCACTACATGAAACTGGGCGCTATTTATTTCCTGGAACCGGCGCTGTAAACGAGCGCGGTCAAGGTGTTGGCTATAGTTATTCTTTTAACGTTCCACTCGATGCCTTTACAGAAGACGAATCTTTTTTACAATCTTATCGTACCGTGGTAAAAGAAGTCGCAGCTTACTTTAAACCGGATATCATTTTAACGCAAAACGGAGCCGATGCACATTATTACGATCCTCTTACTCACCTTTGTGCAACGATGCAAATTTATCGTGAAATTCCAAAGCTTGCTCATGAAATCGCCAATGAATACTGCGACGGACGCTGGATCGCCGTTGGTGGTGGCGGCTATGATATATGGCGCGTCGTTCCAAGAGCATGGGCACTCATTTGGCTCGAAATGAACAATATCCAAAACATCTCAGGTTATCTCCCCCCAGAATGGATTGAAGCTTGGAAAGGACAAGCACCTATTGAACTTCCCATCACATGGGAAGACCCTAACAACATGTATAGCCCTATCCCTCGAAAGCCAGAAATTGAAGAAAAAAATGCATTAACAGTGGCAAAATCCCTTGAAATTATTCGGAATAATACGAAAAAGGCTTTATATTAAATGATAAGAATAGGGGACTTTCTCCTATTCTTTTTTATGAAAGGTGATATTTATGTGGGAACAAAAACTCTTACATACAAAGCGTGGTACTTTTGAAGTATTTATAAAAGGCAGCGGTGACCCACTATGCGTTACACATCATTACTCCGAGTTTAACGAATCTGGTGATTATTTTGCTGAAATCTTTCCTTCTACTCACCAAGTATTTCTTATTAATTTAAGAAATGCTGGTCATTCTGCGAAAGCTACAACGGAACATGAATTAAGTATGAGCGAAACAATTGAAGATTTAGAAGCAATAAAAGAATCACTGCACCTTTCAGCGTGGCATTTCGCTGGTCATTCTACAGGTGGTATGCTTGGTCTTCTGTATGCAATTACCTATCCTATCTCCTTGCAATCCTTAGTTGTTGTTGGTGTTGGTGCCGCTGCTAGTAACTATACAGAAACAACAGATTGTATTTATCATCCAAGCCATCCACAATTTCAATATATGCAAGATGTCATCGAAGAATTGAAACTCCCTAATCTTACACCTGAAGAGCGAAGTGTATTATCAGCTGAACGAACAAAATTATCTTTATATGAGCCAGAACGCTATAAAACATACTTCTCGAAACCGATTTATAAAACAATGGCTGTGAGTCGCATGAACGCTTTCGCTAAAGAATACCCACAATTCGACTTAAGAGATCAGCTTTCATCTATTACAGCAAAAACATTAATCATTTGTGGAAATCATGACGTTCAGTGTCCGGTGCAATATTCTATCGAGATGCACAAAGGTATACCTGGTTCTATCTTTATTCCGTTTGAACATAGCAACCATTATCCTTTTTTAGAAGAAAGCGATCATTTTTCGTCTATTATTAAAACTTTCTATAAACCATTACAGCACGAAAGCAGCAAGTACTAAATCACTTGCTGCTTGATCATATTTCCAGATAATCGTTCATAACGAGCGATATGTGCTTTTACTCTTGCAACTCATTCACTTGAACTGAACGGCTTTGTAATATAATCATCCGAAGTGCTTGCAGTAAAAGAGTACTTCGGGTATATCAAAACTTTAATCTTTGTTTCCTTCTAATACATATGCTACAGTATAGTTGCTATACAACTATACAACTTATAAAAATCCATAGCAGGGTGGGAAAACATATGAATAAACCTCGGATTGGTATGATAGGACTAGGCAACATTGCTCAAAAAGCTTACCTTCCAACACTTACAAAGGAAATAGATTGGACATTTGTGGGAGCGTTTACACCAAACGCTGAAAAACGCAAACAAATCTGTAAGCAATATCGTATTCAAGACTTCTCTAATTTACAAACTCTCGCTTCAGAATGTGACGCAATATTTGTCCATAGTTCCACTGCAACACATTATGAAATCGTTTCCGAACTTCTTCAAAAAGGAATCGATGTTTACGTTGATAAACCATTAGCTGCCACTGTCGAACAGGCTGAAAAATTAGTAGAGCTAAGCGAAAAACATAACCGAAAACTTATGGTTGGCTTCAATCGTCGCTTCGTTCCAATGTACGTTGCTGCAAAAGAACAAGCAAATGATATTTCATGGATTCGTATTGAAAAACATCGCACAAACAAAGTTGGTCCATATACATATGACTTCACAATGCTTGATGATTATTTACACATCGTCGATACAGCACGCTGGTTAGCTGATGATGATCTTCGTGTTGTTCATAATATGATACAAACTAACGAAAAAAATGAACTCTTTTATGGTCATCATACGTATACAAGCACAAATGGCACATTACTCTCTACTGCTATGCATCGCCATGCCGGAACAAATTTAGAACAAATCGAACTTGTGACAACAGGGAAAATCATTCGTGTAAAAAACATGAACCTACTAGAGATTGAACAAGATAATCGCATTACACAAAGCGGTTCCCCTTCATGGGAAACAACATTAAAACAACGCGGATTTGAGGATGCTGTGCAGCATTTCATCGATTGTGTACAAGGGGATACAAAGCCACTAGTTGATGGAGTAGAAGGATTAAAATCCCAACAAATGCTAGAATCATTATTACAATCTATCGAAAAAAAATAAATCACATAATTTGGATTTTATAGAAGGAAACGGATACACTTTTCAGAATTTACTTTCATTCCCATTTCCCCTTTATTTCTATCATAAACTTCTATAGAATATGTTGATAGGAATTATAAATTTCATACTGAATCGTGGAAAGGACGGGAATCATACATGTGGAACGAGTTTAAAAAGTTCGCTTTAAAAGGGAATGTTATTGATTTAGCTATCGGGGTTGTAATCGGAGCTGCTTTCGGAAAAATTGTAAGTTCTTTAGTAAAAGATATTATCACACCATTAATCGGTATGTTAATGGGTGGTATCGACTTTACAGGTTTGAAAATTACATTTGGTAAAACAGCTATTATGTATGGTAACTTCATCCAAACTATCTTTGACTTCTTAATCATCGCAGGTGCTATCTTTGCATTTATTAAAGTTTTCAACAAACTAACATTCAAAAAAGAAGAAGAAAAAGAAAAAGTAGAAGAAATTCCAGAACCAACAAAAGAAGAAGTACTTCTTGGCGAAATTCGCGACTTATTGAAACAACAAAACACTTCAAAAGATAACGCATAATTGAACGGATAAAAAGCATGCCCATATAGGACATGCTTTTTTATATCTTATAGCGTTTCCGAATTCATATGAATGAACAAAATAATACCGGCAACCACTAATATCATAATAGAACCTGCAAATAATGTAATTGCAACAAATACGAAGCTTGTGCTCAAATTCACTGAAATACTTTCAATAAAAATAGAAGTTACATACGTGATAAGGGCAATTCCTGCAAGAATACTTCCTGGAACAAAGCGCTTTAGACCATTTTGTTTTAACGTCATATATGCAAAAACAGTAGTCATACAAAGCGTAATCATCCAAAGAACGATCATCTTTTCTTCCCCCCTCACAAACCTTTTCTTTCTATTATACATGACATTTCGTAATTGTAGGGAATTTTACCGGTGAATGCCCCCTCCCTACCACATGGACTATGTCCTGCAAGTGCTTGAGGAAGGGGATGAATGTTGGAGTACTATTAAACAGAGTATGCTAGAGGGAAGGAGATATAGAGAATTATCGTACTTTACAAATTGATGATTTGTTAGCAGGATTCAAAATAACTGCGCAAATGTGTATAGATAATAATCTGCGTAATACAGATGAACTATGGGCGTTTATTGAAAATAATTAAGATCATAATCCATGTTATTCTTTTTTATTCGTACAACTAAGAAGAATCAGTTGCTTTGAGAAATAGAAAAGTGCAGAGTTATGAAAATTCCTTCTCATAACTCTGCACTCTCCTCTATCTTTAAAACAATTCATGTAAACGAATGACACGCGAAAAATAAGGCAATATATCTTGATTATGTGTAACAACTACTATTGTTTTTCCTTTTTCATTCAATTGTTTCAAATACTCTAGTATTACTTTTTCATTTTCAACATCTAAGCTAGCCGTAGGTTCATCTGCTAGTATTAAATCACTTTCTTAATGAAAGAAATTACATCTTATATCATTAGAACAAAAAAAACTCACAGGATTCCCTGTGAGTTTTCCTATTCTTACTTCGTTGAATCTCTAAATTGAATACGGTGAGGTAAGATAACTGTATGATCTTCTACGTTTTCTTTGTTCATGTATTTTGTAAGTAGACGCATTGCTACTGCACCGATGTCATACATTGGTTGTACAACTGTTGAAAGCTGCGGGCGTACCATTAATGCAAGGCGTGTGTTGTCAAAACCAAGTACTTCTACGTTTTCTGGTACATTTAATCCTGCATCTTGTGCTGCATGAATTACACCTAGTGCCATTTCATCTGAAGATACAAAGATTGCTGTTGGTTTTTGATCAAGTTCCCAAAGCTTTTCAAATGCTTCTAGACCTGAGTCGTATGTGTAATCTCCGTCGATTACAAGATTTTCATCATAAGCGATACCAGCTTCTTCTAAAGCTTTTTTATAACCTTGTAATTTCTTTGCGCTTCCCGCTTTATCAATGTAAGGGCCTGATACAAAACCAATACGTTTATGACCCTGTGCTAAGAAATGCTTCATTGCATCATAAGCTGCTTGTGTATAATCGATATTTACTGATGATGTTTCATTGTTCTCATCAAATGATGCTGCTAAAACGATTGGTACTGGAGACTTTTTAAACTCTTCTACATGAGCATCTGTAATATCTTCACCCATGAATACAATACCGTCCACTTGTTTACCAAGCATTGTATTTAATAAATGGAACTCTTTTTCTTTATTTTGGTCAGAGTTACTTAAAATGATGTTATATTTGTACATTGTTGCGATATCTTCGATTCCACGTGCAAGTTCTGCATAAAACGTATTAGAGATATCTGGAATAATAACACCTACTGTTGTTGTTTTCTTACTTGCTAGTCCACGTGCTACCGCATTTGGGCGATATCCTAAACGATCAATTGCTTCTAATACTTTCTTTCTTGTTGTAGGCTTTACATTTGGATTACCGTTTACAACACGTGATACGGTTGCCATCGAAACATTCGCTTCGCGCGCTACATCATAGATTGTTACGTTCATCTCTTCGCACACTCCTTCTATATTATGTTATCTATCTTTATGTATCGGTTCACTAAAATGAAAAAAAGACATCAACTCTACTTGAAGATGTCACTCCCGAGTCCTTTTACTAATGATACGATAAAAATGCAGGCTCATACAATATTTTCCCGCAAAAGTTTCGAAAAAATTCGCTTCTTTTCTCCTATTTTCGTATTTTTTATGTAAAAAAGGACATTTTCTGCAAAAAAGTCTATGCAACAAGTGTCACATAGACCCTACAGCCCCTTCTGACTATCTACCGCGGAATGCTTTTAATTCTTTCATAAACTCATTGAATTCTGGAATATCCATTTGTTGCGCTGAATCTGATAACGCAACAGCCGGGTCCGGATGTACTTCAGCCATAACCGCATCAGCACCGATTGCCATCGCTGCTTTTGCAGCTGGTAATAAGAGATCACGTCGTCCTGTAGAGTGCGTTACATCCACTACGACAGGTAAATGTGTTTCTTTCTTCAAAATTGGCACAGCAGAAATATCAAGCGTATTACGCGTTGCCTTTTCATACGTCCTGATGCCGCGCTCACATAAAATAATATCTCCGTTACCTTGTGCAATAATATATTCTGCCGCATACATAAATTCTTCAATCGTTGCTGATAAACCACGTTTTAACAATACTGGCTTTTTCACCGATCCAGCAGCCTTGAGTAGATCGAAGTTTTGCATATTACGAGCACCAATTTGAATGACATCAACATAATCTAATGCCCTTTCAATATCATTCGGATTTAAAATTTCACTAATGACCGCTAAATCATATTCATCCGCCACTTGTCGTAAAATTTGCAAGCCTTCTAAGCCAAGCCCTTGGAAATCATACGGCGATGTACGAGGTTTGAATGCACCGCCGCGCATTAGCTTTAACCCTTGTTCCTTCATTGCTTCCGCAACTTGGCGCACTTGCTCATAACTTTCAACCGCACATGGTCCCATAATAAAGTGAGGATTGCCATCACCAATTTTTTCACCTTTTATATCAACAATCGTATCCTCTGGCTTTGTCTTACGTGAAACAAGGAGTGCTTTACGGTGATCATCTTCTTGTAATTCTAGGCTTGTTTGAAAAATTTGTTTAAAAATATGTTGAAGAGTTGATGTTTCAAACGGTCCATCATTCTTCTCAGCAATTAAATCAAGCATATTACGCTCACGTACAGGATCAAATCGTTTCACACCTTGTGCTTCTTTCAACTTACCAACCTCTTGAACAAGACGACCTCTTTCATTTAATAATTCTAAAATTTGTAGGTTCATTTGATCAATTTGAGAGCGTAAACGATCTAATTCTTGTGATGCCATAAGAAAACCACCTCTTTCAAGTTATATATAAAGATTACATTATTATCATGGTTAAGATAATTTATTATATCCGATAGATATCAGGTTGTCACATGATATACATTGTAAATGGAATCGTTCTCTTATTTGAAATATATATTGTTGCCTTTCACTTACACAAAGCATACTCAACCTTCACTCGTTTTCTCTCTTTGTTTTCACTTGGCATGGGAGCAGAAGAGGCTCTGACCACTTCTATGCATGAGTAGATCCTCTCTTCCACCTAAAAAGAACAGTTTTCTATCAGTTTTTCAATCTGTATTTACATAGTTCATGAATCCTAAAAAAAGAAGCAAGCGTCTCCGCTTACTTCTCCCTACTTCACATTCTCTTCTAAAGTTTGCTTCTTAATATTCCAATGGGATGTATGCCATACCGCTACCCCATCTTTTATATATAGCACTTGCGGCGACTCATGTTTAATACCAAAGTGCTCTGCAATACGATTCGAAACATCTCTTGCATCTTGTACGTATAAATAATAAGTAGGTGTTTCTTTTGCATCTTGACAATATGCCTCAAATTCTGCGTAGGCTCCTTGGCTAATTGGACATGTTGTACTATGTTTAAAAAGAATATATGGTTCCGCTGTTTCTAATAATGCTTCAAACTCTTCCATTGTTTCGATTTTTGTCATGCTCACTTTATTCACCTCTCATACGAATTGGAAGTCTAGAGCGCTTCTCTTTTTTCTCTTCCTTCTCTAGCTTCTTCTCAGCTTTTTCTAATTTCTTCTCTTGTCTAGTAGCACGAAAATGATTATACACTTCAATCGCTGCACTACTCCATTGTACAACTTGTGCAACTTTGTCTGCATTATTTTCAATTTCATTTGTTACAGAATCTGATACATTGCGAAGTTTCGTATTTAAAGAATGAATTGTTGTTCCAATTCCATCTACGCCTTCTACTACTTTATTTAATGACTGAGATTTCTGCTGAATATCATCAGCTAATGCATTCGTCTTATGTAATAATTGTTCTGTCTCTACGCTTATCCCTTGCATTTGCTTCTCTAAGCCTTCTAATGTACTTGCAACATTTTCTAACGTCTTCTGCAATGATAATAATGTTCTACATGTATATATCACTAAAATTGCAAAAGCAACGGCAGCTATAGCTGCACTTACGTATAAAAGAACTTGCATTTCATCACTTCCTTTATCTTTTTCATACTTTCTCCTATTATACAATCATTTTCCGTTTCGTTCTAATCCTTGTGATTTCATTAGAATTTTCACACTTGTTCGTCAAATGTACCATAAATCATTAAACAAATTCCAGCAAGTAGGGTACAATAAGGAAGGATACATAATTAGTAGGGAGGCTTTACATATGAAAGATCCACGTATTGAAACTTTAGCACACAATTTAATTAACTACTCAATCCGCTTACAAAAAGGCGAAAAAGTATTGATTGAAAACTTTGGCTTGCAAAAAGAACTTGTAACTGCACTTGTAAAAGAAGCCTATGCAGCTGGTGGTTTCCCATTTGTTTCATTGAAAGATCATCAAGTCGATCGCTCATTATTAATGGGCGCTACTGAAGAACACTTCGAGCAAATCGCTGCATATGAAGCAAGCGTAATGAAAGATATGGACGCTTACATCGGTCTTCGCTCTGGCGATAACATTAACGAACAAGCCGACGTTCCAAGTGAACGCATGAAGATCCACGGTCAAACAGTTGGTAAAAAAGTTCATAGAGACATTCGTGTTCCAAAAACACGCTGGGTTGTTCTTCGCTACCCAAATGCATCTATGGCACAACTTGCAAAAATGAGCACAGAAGCATTCGAAGACTTCTACTTCGAAGTATGTAACTTGGATTATGGCAAAATGGATAAAGCAATGGATAACCTTGTTGAATTAATGAACAAAACAGATAAAGTTCGCCTTGCTGGTCCTGGAACTGACTTAACATTCTCCATTAAAGATATTCCAGCTATTAAATGCTCTGGTCATTTGAACATTCCAGACGGTGAAGTATACTCTGCACCAGTTCGCGATTCTGTTAACGGTACAGTTTCTTATAACACGCCATCACCTTACAACGGCTATACATTCGAAAACGTACAGCTTACATTTAAAAACGGTCAAATCGTTGAAGCAACTGCAAACGATACAGAACGCATTAACAAAATCTTCGATACAGATGAAGGTGCACGCTACGTTGGTGAATTTGCAATCGGCGTAAACCCATACATCTTACATCCAATGGGTGATATCCTATTTGATGAAAAAATCGACGGTAGCTTCCACTTTACACCTGGACAAGCTTATGACGATGCATGGAATGGCAACAACTCTAACATCCACTGGGATTTAGTATGCATCCAGCGCCCTGAATACGGCGGCGGTGAAATTTACTTCGACGACGTATTAATCCGTAAAGACGGTCGCTTCGTTGTACCTGAATTAGAAGCTTTAAATCCTGAGAACTTAAAATAAAATGTGAAGGAGCTCTCCTTTTGATGGGAGAGCTCTTTTGGTACGTCTCGTTTTGTCGGACGGTCAATATTATTTCTCCACTTCCTGTCCTTTGTTTCTGATTTGACGAGAATGGTAATAAAACAAAAGTACAACTGCTAAAATGCCTACACCTATCGACAAATACAACGGCCACTCCCAACGAACATACCCTCTAACGCAAACGACCAGTACCATCAATAATTCAAAACAAAATAACAGTCGAAAATGTTTCATTCCTCGTCCTCCATTATGCTTTTAGATCTATTTTCACATGTGGGTTCGCTTCTTGAATGAGTGACAACAACTTTTCTTTATCTGTTGGCATAGCAATCATATGGACTTTGTATCGGTTCGTTGTAATTTCGAGTGATTTTCCAACTTGACGCACCATTCTTATATCAGATAGTGTAACGTCTTCGTTCAATATGCCATATTTCAATACACCATTTTCGACTGTATGTTTCTTAATAAATACATCCCAAACAAGAGGGACATTTACAATGAGGCAAATTGCCATCCCAATCAGTGCTGATCCCCAGTTTCCATTGTCTATAATCAGCATTCCGCTTGGCCAAACAACCATAAGGATCAACATTGCACTTACAAAAATCATACTTGGTGTGCTTCTTTGGATAGGAAATTTCATACCACCACCTCTCACCTAAATTATACCATCATTTCCATTTTCCTTAACAAAAAAAATAGAGATCATTCTCGATTTGAATGATCTCTATTCTTCACAAACCATACCTATAAAATTTCTTATCTACCTGCAGCACCGGAAAACTCCCTGGTAACTCTTCCATCCTAATACTCTGAAATCCATTTTTCTCATAAAAGCGATGTGCCGCTAAAAACTGTACTGTTGTTCCTAAATAAATTCCTTCTAATTCTCTTTCTTTTGCCCAAGAGATAGCTGTTTGGAGTAACATGCTCGCGGTATTCCACACCTTGCCCCGAAATTCTTTTTTCACAAACATTTTCCTCAAGGCCACTTGTTGATTCCCAATATCTAATAAGGCTACAGTTCCAACTACTTTCCCATCATGTATTGCTACCCAGAAACTTCCGTTATCTCTTTGGTAAAACTGCTCAATTTCTTGTAAATCTGGCTGTTCTTCCTTTGTAATTGGTACGTTATATTCTTTTTGCTGAATGTGAATAATTAAATCGACTACTTCAGATTGGTACTTACTTTCATATGACTGAATGCAAATCGTATCGCTCATCGAATCTCCTTCCATTCTGAAGCTAGTAAACTATACACAGTAAGATCATGAAAATGGTCATAAAGCCACTCTTCATCACGCATAACTCCATCTAACTTAAAGCCAAGTCGCTCCGGAATCGCACGGCTTTTCTGATTCTCTACCCCACAACGGATTTCTATCTTATTCAATTTTAGTTCTTCAAACGCATAGCGAAGCACCGCTTTTACACTCCTTGTCATAATTCCTTTTCCACCTGCTTCTTCTGCAAGGTAGTATCCAAGACTTGTTGCTTTCTTAGCCCAGTTCACCTCGTGAATACCGACCATTCCAACGAGCTTTCCTTTATAACGTATACCTGTTTCAAAACCGTTTCCATCCGCATATTTCTTTAGCCACATCGGAAGAATTTCGTCATATGCATCAGCAGATTTTGTCCCATCTACCCATGGAAGCCATTTTCTTAAATGCTCCCTGTTTTGATCTACTAATTGATACAATTCTTCTTTATGATGTTTTTCTAACAATTGAAGTTTGATTTCATCATCGACTCGAAGTGTAAACATTGCTCTATCCCCTCTAACACTTTTTCTTATTATTCTAACATTTCTAATTATAAAATGTTAAGGGTTATATATTCACACTTTCTTTTTTGGATTTTATAGCAAGAAAACCGGAAGAATATAGAACACCTGTAATGACTAAAATCATCCCTAAACATTGCGAGATTGTGATACTCACTCCTTCTACAAAAGAAACAAGCATTGTAACAACGGGAACTAAGTTAAAGAACAAAGAGGTTTTTTCTGCCCCAATTTGCGCGATTCCTTTATTCCACCAAAGATAACCAAGCACGCTTATTCCAATTGCCATAAATAAAATAGATAACCATGCTAATAGAGGAATTTCTGGAATCGCTACTACACTCTGTTGCATAAAGGACACAATGATGAAAGCAAGCGCTCCAACAGTCATTGTATATGTCGTTGTTTGTCTTGGACTACCAACTTTAATAAATTTTCTACCTAGTACACCATATAGCGACTATTCTACAACAATTGACATAAAAAAGACGTGCAGCCACCGCTGCACGTCTTCGCTTTATTACTTCTCCGCAACTTGCACTTCTTTCACGTAAGCCGCTTCGAATTTTTGAATATCACCTGCGCCCATGAAAATAAGAACACCGTTTTTATGTTTCTTTAATACATTCGTTGTTGTATCGGTAATCAATTCTGCACCATCAATACGCTTTTGCAGATCTTGGATTGTTAAGTCACCTTTGTTTTCACGTGCTGATCCGAAAATATCACATAGGTATACTTGATCAGCCTTGCTTAGGCTTTCCGCGAACTCATCTAAGAACTTTTCAGTACGTGAGAATGTGTGTGGCTGGAATACAGCGACAATTTCACGCTCTGGATGCTTTTGACGAGCAGCTTCAATCGTTGCGTTAATTTCTGTCGGATGGTGTGCATAATCATCGATGATGACCTGTTCTCCCATCGGTTTTTCATTAAAGCGACGTTTTACGCCTCCAAACGTTGTTAATTGATGTTTTACTGCTTCTACATCAACATTTTCATAGTGACAAAGCGCGATAACTGCTAATGCATTTAATACGCTGTGATTGCCGTAACCTGTAATTTTGAATGTTTCATAATACGTATTACGAACGAACACATCAAATACAGTACCATCTGTTCTCTTTTGGATGTTACGTGCTTGGAAATCATTATCTTCACCAAATCCATAGAAAATAACAGGTACTTTCGCTTGAATTTTTTGCAGTTCTTCATCATCACCACATGCAATAATTCCTTTTTTCACTTGAAGTGCCATCTCTTGGAATGCACTAAATACATCATTAATGTCTGTAAAGTAATCCGGATGGTCAAAATCAATATTTGTCATAATTGCATAGTCTGGATAGTAAGACAAGAAATGACGACGGTACTCACATGCCTCAAACACAAAATACTTACTATTTTCTACCCCATGCCCTGTTCCATCTCCAATAAGGTAAGACGTTGGGTGTGCACCTTGCATTACATGGGCTAACAAGCCGGTTGTTGATGTTTTTCCATGTGCACCTGTTACAGCAACACTTGTATACTTACTCATAAGATTCCCTAAAAAATGATGGTAACGGTGTACTGGGATATTTAACTCTTTCGCTGCTACAATCTCTTCATGCGTATCAGGGAACGCATTTCCTGCGATAATCACTTGTCCTTCTTTTACATTATTTTTATCAAAAGGAAGGATGGAGATACCACGCTTTTCCAAAGCTACTTGTGTAAAGAAACGTTTTTCAAAATCAGAACCTTGAACAGTATGCTTCATGTCATGAAGAATTTGTGCTAATGAACTCATTCCTGTTCCTTTAATTCCTACAAAATGGTAAACTGTCATCTTAAAGAACCTCCAACATTTCGAACTAATACAACGGCCTATCTATAAGACAGTATATGAATCTTTTCTTATTTTGGTAATCATCATACATTCTCGATACAGCGGAACTTTCATTAGCTCTCACCAATCGGGATAAACACGTACGTACTTCTTATATGTCCATAACAAACTTATTATAGCAAAAAACAATCCGTTATACTATGATAACAGAAAAACTGATAGGGTCAATTCCCTATCAGTTTTTCCTCTTCTTACATATCTTCTCTTTTTTCTAATTGAACGCGCTCTAAACGTGGGTTTGGACGATATTTACGTCCAGCTTTCGCTTCTGGTTTTCCATTTAATTCTACATTATCACCTGTAAAACCAATGTTCATTTTTAATAAACTGCTGCCCACTCCGTATAGATCTACAGGAACATTTTGCGCTTCAAATTCATGAATACGTTTTTCATCAAATCCACCAGTTACAACAATATTTACATGCTGGAACCCTTCTTCATCAAGCGCTTTACGGAGCGCGAAAACAAGGGATGGATTTACACCACGAGGGTCAAATGTGCCAAGTACTTCTGGATGACGAATGAAATACTGATCAATCATTGTACGTGATGTATCAATGCGTACACCTTTTAATTCTGAGCCGAATTCACGTGCAACACGAAGACCATCTGTAATCACATCATTATTGTAGTCAATCAGTACAACTAAATCATCCTCTGGAAACTTTTTATAGTACGCTTTTGCAGCTTCTACAACATCTCCATTAAACATTTGAATCAATGCGTGAGGCATTGTCCCCATTCCACTCTTGCCCCACCATTCATTCATTGCATGCGTTGCTTGTGCACTCATACCACCAATATACGCCGCATATCCATCACCAGCTTGCTGTGTATAATGATCATCACGGTCTCCCATGAAAATAACCGGTTTTTCTTTTTCACCGCTGCGAGCAGCTTGTACAACATTATATACATTTGTTGCAACAGATGTACGACGAGCTAAAATCCCATCGATTACACCTTCTAAAAACCCGAAATATTCATAAGGTCCAGAGATTGTTAAAACTGTTTCAAATGGATTAATATTGTCCCCATCTTTTAAAGAATGGATTTCAAGCTCTTCCGGATGTTCAGCAAATGTTTGTAACAATGCTAATACTTCATCTGTTCCGCAAAGTACCGCATGTTCCTTTTGGAAAAATTGCATTGTCACAACACTTTTCGGGCGAAATTCTTGAATAATGTCACGAGTTTTTAAAAAGTAAACGGCAGAGAACCAACCTTCCCCAACTCGTTCATCAAATTTAAATGTTTTATTTGTTAGTCGATTGATTTCACCTTTTAATTTTAATTCAATTTCTTTCATGTCGTTTACTCCCTACTTTACTATCCAACATTTTCTCTTAGTATACAGCAAAACCGCTTCCTATACATTCGTTTCCTGCATAGCAGCAAATTCATCCTCTGAAATAAGGACATCTCTCGGTTTTGTTCCCCGTGCTTCAGATATAATTCCTTGTGCTTCCATCTCTTCAATAAGACGTGCCGCACGATTATAACCGATGCGGAATTTTCTCTGTACAGAAGATGTGGACGCTCCCCCTTGTTCTACAACAAATTGACATGCATCAAAAAACAGTTCATCTTCGGCTTCATGTTGTTCTGTTTTCGCCAATAAATCCTCTTGCTTAAATAAATAGTTCGACTTCATTTGCTTTTTCACATGTTCAACTGTTTTTTCAATTTCATCATCCGATACGTATACCCCTTGTACACGGACGGGTTTTGACGTACCGTTTCCTAAAAATAGCATATCACCGCGACCAAGTAATTTTTCCGCTCCTCCAATATCAATGATTGTACGTGAATCTACTTGAGATGATACTGTAAACGCAATACGCGTTGGAATGTTTGATTTAATCAATCCTGTAATAACATCCACAGACGGACGCTGCGTTGCAACTAATAAGTGAATACCACAAGCACGTGCTTTTTGTGCAATGCGGCAAATTGCTTCCTCTACATCACCAGGAGCAACCATCATTAAATCGGCTAACTCATCAATTACAATAACAATGTACGGCAATGCTTCACCTGGGATTTCTCGGCTACTTACGATGGTATTATAACGAGTTAAATCACGTGCACCAACATGCGCAAACAATTCATAACGGCGTTCCATCTCTTCTACAGCCCATTTTAACGCTGCTGTAGCTGCTTTCACATCTGTAATAACAGGTGCTACAAGATGGGGAATAGAATTATATGGTGCAAGCTCAACCATTTTCGGATCAATCAACATCAGCTTCACTTCATGTGGTTTCGCTTTATATAAAATACTTGTTAAAATCGCGTTAATACAGACACTTTTCCCTGAACCAGTCGCACCAGCGATCAGTCCATGCGGCATCTTCCTTATATCCGTTACAATTGGAGCACCAGAAATATCAAGTCCAAGCGCAACTGTAAGCGGTGATTCACTTTTCGTGAACACAGGACTTCTCAAAATTTCTCGCAGGAATACAGGCTTACTTTCTTTATTCGGAACCTCAATTCCGATGGCACTTTTCCCTGGAATCGGTGCTTCAATTCGAATATCTTTTGCAGCTAAACTCAGCTTAATATCATCACTTAAATTTGTGATTTTATTTACTTTCACACCCGGATCAGGTTGTACTTCGAAGCGCGTTACAGCTGGTCCTTGTGAAACATTGATAACATGAGCCCCAACATGAAAATTATTAAACGTCGTATCTAATAATTCTTTCTGTTCTTCTAACCATTCCGTATTATCTAATGTCGACTGACTTGGAATCGTCAATAGTGTTAATGGTGGCATAGCATATTCAGGCGGTGTTTGCAGTACATTACGCATATCATTCTCTCTTCGCGCTATAACGTATGCTTTCTCTTGTACTCCTGCACTTGCAACAGGTGCCTTCATTTCCGTTTGTTGAACTGGCTCCTCTGTTACTTGATCTTCCACTGCCACTCGTTCTACTGGTTTCTCTTCTTCTTGAGTTCCCACCACTACTTGCTGTACTGGTCTCTCTTCTTCTCGAGTTTCCACTATAACTTGTTCTACTGGTTTCTTTTCCACTTGAGTTTCCACTATAATTTGCTGTGCAGTTTGCGCTTTTCCTTGTGGTGCTTCTTCCACTTGTTGTACAGGCTGCTCGTGCACCTTTACTGATTCTTCAGCTTGTTTTATAGGAGTCTGCGGCGTTTTCATTCCTGCCACATGTCTCTCTATTAACTTTCTTCTATCTTGTTTTAACATCACAACATTAAACGGCACATGACGCTTTTTCTCACGTTTCGGTTCTTCTTTTTGCTTAACAGGCTGTTCCACAGCAACTTCTTGCTTTTCTTCTGCCTCTTCGATTAATACATTTGCAAAGTTTTGAACTGCTTCCTTCGTGTGCTCGTCTGCTGCTGAAGATGTTTCTGAAACATTGTTTTCCGCTTTAGAAACCAAATTCTCTTGTTCTGTCGTTTTTTCAACTACTACTTGAGCCGTTTCTTCTGCAGACTCTTTCGCTGTTTCGGCAATTTTTGCTTCTTCAAATGTTTCTGCTACCAGCGTTTCTTCGGGTTCCTCCACTTCTTCCACTTCCCGCGTTGGTTCTTCAGCTTCTTCCACCGCTCCAACTTCCCGCGTTGGTTCTTCAGCTTCTTCCACTTCTCCAACTTCCCGCGTTGGTTCTTCAGCTTCTTCCACCGCTTCAACTTCCAGCGTTGGTTCTTCAGCTTCTTCCACTTCTTCCACTTCCCGCGTTGGTTCTTCAGCTTCTTCCACTTCTTCCACTTCCCGCGTTGGTTCTTCAGCTTCTTCCACCGCTCCAACTTCCCGCGTTGGTTCTTCAGCTTCTTCCACCGCTCCAACTTCCCGCGTTGGTTCTTCAGCTTCTTCCACTTCC